>Ga0208338_1000012_pt1 | contig 99281 bp, 88 predicted proteins | sample ForSoiNitrogNN91_FD_187858 | JGI IMG/M metagenome (GOLD analysis project Ga0208338, IMG submission 187858) | Forest soil microbial communities from Browns Valley, California, USA, that are Nitrogen fertilized - NN91 (SPAdes) | ecosystem: Environmental > Terrestrial > Soil > Temperate forest ...
TAATTGTCGAGTGCCGCAAGCGGTGTCGCGCTCAACGTTGCCGTGATGTGGTAGGTCGGTCCTGCGTTCTCACCGGCGACGCGTGAATAAGTTGCGGAGACGTTGTCGGCGGCGACGAAGTTCGAGCCGCTGCCGGTGGTCAATGGCGACGGATCTGCATCACCGTAGGTCTTGCTGTTTGGATTGGTGGTCCAGGTGGCGAGACGCTTATTTATCGTGAACTCGGCGCCGTCGTTGGTGATGATGTAGTTGTCGAGTGCCGCAAGCGGTGTCGCGTTCAATGTTGCCGTGATGTGGTAAGTCGGTCCTGCGTTCTCACCGGCGACGCGTGAATAAGTTGCGGAGACATTGTCGGTGGCGACGAAGTTTGAGCCGCTGCCTGTTGTAAGTGGCGACGGATCAGCATCACCGTAGGTCTTGCTTGCGGGATTCGTGGTCCAGGTAGCGAGACGTTTGTTGATGGTGAATTCAGCACCACTATTCGTGACGATGTAGTTGTCCAAAGCTGAGAGCGGTGTCGCGCTTAGCGTGGCCGTGATGTGGTAAGTCGGAGGGCTTGCGTTCTCACCGGCGACGCGGCTGTAGGTTGCTGTCACGTTGTCGGCGGCGACGAAGTTCGAACCGCTACCGGTCGTCAATGGCGATGGATCGGCGTCACCGTAGATCTTGCTGTTTGGATTAGTAGTCCAGGTAGCGAGACGCTTGTTGATGGTGAATTCAGCGCCGGCGTTGGTGATGATGTAGTTGTCCAAAGCCGAGACCGGTGTCGCGCTCAGTGTTGCCGTGATGTGATAGGTCGGCGGGCTCGCGTTTTCTCCAGCGACGCGTGAATACGTAGCCGTGATGTTGTCAGCCGCGACGAAGTTCGAGCCGCTTCCGGTTGTTAATGGTGCCGGATCGGCATCGCCGTAGGTCTTGCTCGCCGCATTCGTGGTCCAAGAGGCTGCCCGCTTCTTGATCTCGAAGTTTTTCGAGACGAAGGTCAGATTGTAGTTGTTGCCGCCGTTACCATCATTGATTGCGAGAGTGCCGATGGTGATGGCGTAGAGCCCGGCATTCTCACCAGCGACGCGGCTCAGCGCGCCCGTGAAAGCATTCGGTGAAACGAGTGAGCCACTCGTGATCGTGTAGGTAAAGCTTGCGGGATCGGCATCGCCGTAAGTCTTGAACTGACCTGAATCGGCAGAGACTTCAATCGCGCGCTTGTTAATCGTCAACGAGCCCGTGCCGCTGCTGGCGGTAAAGCCTGTGCCCGGCGTGTACGAGGCTTGGATCGTGTAGGGTCCGGCATTTGTCCCTGCAGGTAGTACGTAACTTACGCTCGCCGCACCAGCAACGACCGTGTTGTCCGTGGTTGCTGCGCCTATAGTGGTCGCGCCCTGCTTCACAGTGAATGTTACTGAACCGTTGTTAACTGCCGGTCCACTTGCTGGTGTGACTGTCGCGTTAAGTGTGACAGAGGTAGCGCCATAAGTTGCGCTGGCGTTGGCAACTGTCGTCGTGGTGTTGACAGTCGCTGAATTGACGATCAGCGTGAGCACATTGCTTGGCGTGGCGCCAGGTCCCTGGCAACCGGCACTGTTTGTGCCCGTCACCTGGAATGTGTACGTGCCGGGAACTGTCGCCGCCGTAGTAGTAACACTAAACGTGGAGACAATATTATTTCCTCCGGTCGTAGTTGCCGGACTGTTGCCAAAAACCGGTGTGGCGCCTGCCGGAAGCCCGGGTGTAACGCCCAACGTGACGGTGCACGGAGTGGCGTTACCAGCAACGGTGACAGTTACGTTTCCGTAGGCTGCGGTTGCACCTTGAATTACCGTTACACTCGTCGGCGCTGCAACCGCGATCGTTTGAGGATTCGCATCCGTCATCGTCGTTTGCGCTGTCGCACCAGACGTCAACCCGCGTGCACCGACGATGAACTTCATGTCGAGGTCGTATTCCGTCACGAGGTAATCGCCGGTGAAATTTCCATCCGCATCAGCCGTAATATCAAAACCGCGTTCCTGCGGTGTGTGCGGATCTTCGTGAATCTTCACCCTCACGACTTCGCCAGATTGAAAGCCACGACCACTGATGTGCGCAGTCTCACCCGGCGCGTAATCCATCCTGTCAGTGCTAATCGAAGCACCTGAGCTTACGAGCACCGAGCTCGAGCTAAGCGCGGCGCCACTACTGTTCGCACCGCCAAGCACGAGGGCCTGTCCATTCAACTCAGTAATCGTGTAACCAGATCGATCGAACAATGCATCCGTCTGCCCGTTGTGAAACAGTGCAGCACGTGTTTGCGAATTCTGAATCTGTCCGACCAGTCCCGCGCAGGTATCGCCTTCGGGCAGGACGTGAGCGTAACCACCGAAGCCTCCGTAGACTGGATCGTAGAGCTCCATCGAGCCATCGTCGTTACCGCCGATGATCTGAACCTTGCCGTCGAACAACACGCGCAACTGCGCACGCACACGCGCGACTCTCAGCACGCTATCGACATTCGAAAACGCGCTGGCGGGCGTGTCAAAGATCTCACCGGAAAGTAGTGCATTGCCGTTGCTGTCACGTCCGCCAATCACGAGGACGCGACCATCCTGAAGCAATGCGGCCGAGTGCATCGAGCGAGCGACACCGAGGCTGCTTGTTGCTGTGAACGTGCCGGCAGTTGGATCGAAGATCTCCGCCGTTCCCGCGGCATCACCACCCGCGATCAAAACGCGACCGTTTGCAAAAAGCGTGGCGCTGTGTCCGGCACGCGCAACGCTCATCGATGGACCACTCGAAAAGGCGCCGGTAGCCGGATCAAAAATCTCAGTGCTTGCGACTGAAGTTCCGCCGTTGTTACCACCCGCAATCAGCACGCGACCATCAGCCAGCAATGTCGCAGAGTGATCTGCACGCGCTGTCGCCATGTTTGCGGCTGCTGAAAACGATTCGGACGCCGGATCGTAAAGCTCTGCTTCGTTCAGTGTGCCCGAGTTGTTCTCACCACCCGTAATCAGCACGCGACCGTCGGCGAGACGCGTTGCCGTGTGGCCGCGTCGTTCGACGAGCATAGCTGTACTGACAGGCGGTGCTGCTTCTTCAACAGACACCGCCTGATTCGCAGGCGCCGTTTGCACACCAGTCACGATTGCTATGGCGCGAGCGAAGAACTTTTGATTGATAGTGCTGGCGAGGGAAGTGGTGGACAAAATACTCGCAGTAATGAGTAAACCGAGTGCAAGCGCGATGCGAGTACGCGAACGGGAGAACAGCGTCGGGGCCATGTCGTTAAAACTCCTGGATCGAAGATAGAAATACTTACCCTGGCTGGGCGTCGCCGCTTGAGATAGACGGACGAGCACCAGTCAAAGCTTCTGGGCACGTATTGTTTATGCTGACAAAACTCCGGAAAGAGGATGATCCCGCACGATGGCCCCAATCCCTTTGCTCGATAGAACTACTCAGCAAGTGCAGTTTCGTACGCAACGCTTGAGTGCAATAGGTGGGCCAAAGCGCTTAAAAGGGACGCAAGTGCAAGCGTGTGAGAAGTTAAGGAATAAAATGCAGCTTGGTTAACGGTGTTGATTGGTTATTTTGAGTGCTCGCTGGCGAGCAGTTGGGTCGAAACGCCGCGATGCAGGAAAAAGCAGAGGGCTCAGACTACGCCGAGCCCTCTGTGGAAGGATCCGGTCGGGTCGACTACCGGAAACCGCCCTCTCAATAACCAGCCTCCGGTGAAACCGCGGTAACCTTCCAAAACGCAGGACCCCGCTTTCTGGGCTTGGCCGGATCCTGCGCGTGCAAGTTTGTGGGCCGCGACGTGGGTGAAGGCGTGCCCGCGGGAGACGCGGCTACACCTTGTGTGGTTCGTGGCTATGGGGCTTGCGCCCCACTTATAGAAACTCCCGAGATCGCTCTTCTCTGTGCAACCTCTGTGTTCTCTGTGTCTCTGTGGTTAAACTAATCCGTAGCAATAACGCACCACAGAGACACAGAGAACACAGAGGTTGTACAGAGAAATCAAGCTGATGCGCGTGATGACCGAGGTGATTCGATCAGTCCCTGAACTACCTGAGCCACCTGCGAGAGGGGCTTCGGTTTGCGCAGAAACGCATCCGCGCCCGCATTGCGAGCCTCTGCTTCTGCTTCCGGCGAACCATAGGATGTGAGTACCACAATGCGTGTGTCGGGATTCCGCTGGTGGACCATCTTTATGATTTCGATCCCGTCGGGATGACGTGTTGCTCCGAGTCGCAAATCCTGAATGATCACTTTGTACTCGGTCTTTTTGAGGAGGCTTTCGGCTTCCTCAATCTCACGCGCGGTATCAACTTTGAATCCGTGCTGTGAGAAATACTCACTCATCGAAAAACAGATCGATTCCTCATCGTCCACGACGAGGAGCTTCCGTGGCACGCTTTCAGCGTTCTGACTATTTTGTTCCCGGCCACGGAAAAGCTCTCTGAGGCGGCCAGATACCGTTTTGAGTTTCAGCATCGAGGTCGTATTAGTTCGGCTTCATGACTATCGAAGTTCGTAACGACTGCTATCAGGAAACTTCAAATATCCAACCACCCCAGGGGCCGTTTAGTCTTGCTTGTCGCGATGCTCGCGCGAGCAGTCCTCGACTTAAGTCTTGAATCGCTTTCGCAAGCCGGCGGCAAGTGTTACGAGACCCGTTCCTAACAGCAGCATGCTGGCAGGTTCCGGAGTCTGAGAATCCGCCGCAAAGCCGGTCGGATTTCCGTTAGTGGGGGCGATATGTATTGCGAAGTGTGCGCCCGTACTATTCGGTTCAAATATATCGCTCGCTGAAGAGAATCCTCCCGTACGGCTGATTGTGAAACTAAAACTCGTCACTCCGGGCGGATTGCAGCAGGAAAGCGTTACATCGAAATTCCCAAAACCGTCCATCTGCCCGCCGGTAGGATTAAATGCAAATCCTGCAGGCAAATTGGTGATGTTTAGTCCGGCGGTGCTGCCGACAACGTTGAATCCGAAGATCCCATTGTTTGCATCGCCGGTCCCGAACGCTGCAAAGCCTGGAAACATCGTCACTGTCACATCAATGTTGCCGCCATTCAACACATAGTTGACAGTAGCATATGGACCAGGTGTACTGCTTAGACCGGCATTTGGTACGTTGATAATGACCGAGTCGGCATTCGCCACGACGGCCGAACCGAGTGCGACCACCGCAAACATCGCAAGTGAGACTGCGTATTTGCGGAGATTAGTTAGCCGAGACATCTTAGAGCTCCTTCCTTGGACGACGATTCGGGATGTGAAGAGAGAGCGTTCCACACCCTTATCATCAATGTTGATTAACGGGTGGATTGGTAGGAGAAGCACTGCGGGTAAGCAGGCATCAAACCACTCCAATTTCTAATGCGTCATTCACACTCTGCGGGGTGTGAAGAAGGTTGGGAGGCTGAAAGCTTGCTCGTCAGTCGGGGGCAAATCGGCTGGCTAAAAAACTATCAACTTCCCTTGGCAACAGAATCGCAGCCGCACTACTCTTCTGTACCCTTTGCCAGGTTAATTACCTCACTTTCTCAAGCACGGAAAAATAAGTTCACAACAAACAGCGAGTCTTAAATAAAACTGTGTTCGATAATTCTTACTGCCACGCCCCCGTGACCGTCTTGCTCGCTCTGATCGCGAATGACGGTGCCGGTGATGGCGGCGAACCTGCCATCCACTGGACCATTTGGCAATCGCACAGCGAGACTGATCGACGCGGAAAACTTCATCCGTCGCGGCAGGCGCAGGTAAAGACCTGAGGCGCTGATGTTGTCCAAAACGCAGTCGAGACTGAACGGTTGATCGTCGCTATCCACGCCCCAAACGCGTGCAGTCATTTTGTTTTGTGAGCGGGGTTTAGCGCGCCGTTCGAATACTGATCTGGAGAGTCGAAACGCGGTATCGCTTATCGGAAGATGGTAATCCAGAGTGTAGTTAGCTCGTTGTTCGCACTGCATAAAGGGGGCAACTTTAGTTCGTTTGTATTAGAGCGGTTTATTATGAAGATGTTGCAATATATCGACAACGGAGGTCTTTGCCCATTTTTCTGGCAGTAATCAAGAGTTTTCGAGGCTCTGTGAGTAGCAGGATCCTGTGCGTACCGTAGAGGCATGAAGCTGCCGATTTCGCCGCGGATTTCTCCTCATTGATTTCTCTGTGCAACCTCTGTGTTCTCTGTGGCTCTGTGGTTAACTAACTAACTCACCACAGAGACAACAGAAAAGAGTTGGTGAAAATGGCAGTTTTGGACCATTGCGACAGCGAACACAAAGCTGTATGGTGATTTCCCGCTGTTACTAAACAGCAGCAACGCGCTGAAATCGATGTTCGAGCGGCATTCAACTGAACATTCCAGTCAGGCGCAAACCCGGCCCCAATAAGTGCCTCGTTAATATTAAAGGCAGAGCTCTGACTGTAGATGTTTGAAGCGAAAGCCGGACGAGTTAACAACTTCTCCGGCTTTCGACATTCAGCAACGACTTCGAGTGCGCTTACGGACAAGCTGGAGCACTCTCGCCGGTATAAGTGAATACAGTCGGAATCGGGCAAACGCCTGGACCCTGCACGAAGTTCAGATTGTTGTTTGCCTTGTCGAGTGTCGTCTTCTTGAATTCCTGACAAGCGCGCTGAGGATTCCCCGAAAGCACGACTCCGCTTGTACAAAGTTCAGCCTTGGCATCCGCGATCAATGCGTTGACGGTGATGAAGCCATTTGCGTTTACAGGAATACTGCAACCACTTGGATTCGAACCGCCCAATACAAATGCGTTCCCGTTAACGAAACCATGAGCAACGTTGAGATACATCGCAGTGAGCTGCGCTGAGAGCATATTGGCCATGTTCGTCGCTGTTGCTCCGAGTAGAAACGACCTGACCTGAGCATTCGTCGTAGGATTGAACTCAGAGCCATCGGCGTTACGCAGGCAAAAATCGTCTCTTAAATGTTGGAGGTCGGTGCTGGTGATTAGCGCTTGACCGTTCTTGTTAGACCAGAATCCCAGCGTCAATCCTCCACCTGGGCCAAGGCAGACGTTGCCGAAACTGATTGTGGCAGTACCGCCAGCAACTACTTCCTTTGAATCAATCTTGGCGGTGGTGTGTATCCAGCTCGTTGCATCCCCTTCCTGTGCTGTGTAACACCCAGGCGATACTACAATGCTCACCGGCGTGAGCTTTGTTTCCACGATGGTGGGAAAGGTCGCTTGTGCGCCGACCAGCACTTCCCAACCGGTGATTTCCACCTCTGTCGGATCTTTTGAGCCATTTGTGTTCGTGTCATAAAACTTGATGACGTTTAAATTTCCCGGCTGACGAGTCTCACCATTCACGACCTTGAAGTTATCCGTTTTCGTCTCATCGTTAGCGAAGTTAGAAACCCTGCTGACCCAGACTTTATACTCCCCGCCCGGGTTGGTGGTGTCGTCAAATCCGTCCGGCGCCACGGGAAACGGTCCAGGATTACTGTTTCTTCTGACGATATCCATTAACTTATAACACTGGGCAAACTTCCCATTGGCATCGACCACAACTGGCGTCTCGTCAGTAGTACCGACGCTTGTCCCCAGCAGATCGCCATTCGGTTCCGTCACTTGAACGTAATACTCTCCTGGTGGCAATCCGGCTGAGCCTATGTGTGCCGGACCACCGTCGATGTACACGTCAGCTTTATTGGCGTAGATGTTGAGGTCAGTTCCAGTACAACTCGCATCAGTGGTGAAGATGGCGCCCGATAGCGGAGCCATGAACGCGACTGAGGTCATTGCGGCACCTACTACCAGCATGGTAAAGGCAACTAATGTCAGACGAAACCTCCTGGTTTCGCGTGATCTCTTAATGCGGTTCATTACTTCGATCTCCTTTCACCGGGCTTCTTTCCGGTTGGCTAAACCCAAACCACCGGAAGTCAGCGGGAGGGTTGGGATTGAGGGACCAAAACCGGATTTTTGCGGGACACTTCCGTGGGAGTCCTGATCCGATTTCAGTGCAAATCAAGCGGGTGGCGAAAACCTGTTCGATTGAGCCATCGATTACGGCGGTTGGTTACAGCAGGTGACCAGGGCGACGAGGCAAGCGATTCTGGGCGTCGTTAGATTCCAGCCGTGAGATCAATGCAGATCGAATTCTTTAACTCCTTCGATTAAAACAGGTTCGATTATGGAGTTATTACAAAGTCGAGACAACGGAGTGTTTTGCCGATCTAATAGCAGGATCCTGCACTTTTAAAAGACCTTGAGTTGGCAGGATCAGCCCTTAGCAATGCCTCCATAAATCCCCACTACTCAGGCATTTTGGCGAGTTTGTTGGCAAAGGCGTAGATGACGAGCTCGAGGCGATCGGAGACGCCGAGCTTGGAATAGATCGAGCTGAGGTGATGGGTGACGGTCGTGGGGCTGATGAAGAGTCGTTCCGCAATCTGACGGTTCTTCAAACCCTCGGCGATCAAAGCGATCACTTGTCGTTCACGGTCCGTGAGTGAAGAGATCTTCTGTGCGCGCGGATCGAGTGGCTGCTTGTCGTGGTTCGACATCTGGAACAGCAGGTTCCCCAGTGTGACGCGATCGAGCCATGCTTCGCCTTTGTAGACCTTCTCGATGGCTTTGAGCAAAAGGTCAGCAGCGTCTTCCTTCAGCACCACGCCCATCGCACCGAGTTGTGCCGCCTTTTGATGAATTGCGGAATCGCGCGATCCCGTCAACACAAGCACGCGCGAGTTTTTTGCCGCTTCGCGCAACTGAGGGATGAAAGACGTCGCGCTATAACCGCCGAGCTCGAGATCGAGAATAATCAGGTCACAGGTTTCGCGCGTAAGGATGTCGAGCGCTTCCGAACGAGTGCTGGCCATCGCAACGACTTTCGTGCCGGGATGGTTCTCGATCAGCATACGAAGGCCCTCACGCACCACGAGCTGATCGTCAACTATCAATATTCGGATTTTGATCGGTGCAGGCTCCATGACAAATCCGGTGCGGCAGGAGTTGAGGCTCTCTGAGGGGATTATGGAGGTTGTTGCAATTTTATGACAATAGAGGTAATTGCCAATTTACGTGGCAGGTTCCTGCCTACAACGCCGGAGGCGTTCACTAATTCCAGCCCAAAGTTGGAGCGCTAGTGACAACCTTGGGGGACAAGTCAACCAATAAAAGCTAAACCCTGTAAGGGTTCCGCGGTTGGCGAACCCCTTCAGGGTTGATCCGAAATACTTTGATTTCCCAGGGTTCTCGCGAGCTCGAACCCTGGGCTGGAATTACGAACGCCTTCGGCGTTGTAGGAACAAGTCAATAAAAACGTTAAACCACTGTAAGGGTTCCAAGCTACTTAGGCATTTTGGCGAGCCCGTGGCGGAAGGCGTAGATGATTAACTCTAGGCGGTCGGAGACTTCCAGTTTCGAGAACACCGAGCTCAGATGATGAGTCACCGTTGTCTCACTGATAAACAATCGCTCGCCGACTTGCTTGTTCTTCAGTCCTTCACCAATTAACGCAATTACTTCGCGCTCGCGATCGGTGAGCGACTCGATCTTCGAGACTTCCGGGTTCACTAAGACGGGTTTATTAAACTCCTGGATCATGCTGCCCATCATCGATCGCTCGATCCACACCTCGCCCTCGCTCACCTTCATGATCGCTTTCAACAACTTATCCGCAGCGTGTTCTTTCAACACGATTCCCATCGCGCCACGACGAATCGCGCGGCGATGCGCGTCTGCGTTCTGCACTCCCGTCAACACGAGGACACGTGAATTCGGGCTCGCCTGGCAGAGCTCCGGCAGGAACGAAAGTCCATCATCGTCACCGAGTAACAGATCCAAAATGATCACATCCGGATTGGTGGCTGTGGCTCTTTCGAGCGCTTCAACTTTGTTTCCAGCCTGCGCCACAACCTGCATCCGCTGATCGTGCTCGATCAACATACGTAATCCACTCCGGATTACGACGTGATCGTCAATTATCATGATAGTGATAGGACGAGAACTCATGATGAAACTCCAAAACTACAGGGGGATTCCGACACTAACTACGGTGTAGTCTTTGTCATCAACAAACACATGCGTGTCTCCGCCGAGAGAGGCAGCGCGCTCGGCGATCGAATGCGGCCGAAACGGCTTGACGCCTTCCGTCCCATCGACACGTTCGCCCTCTGGATTCACGCCCGCACGTGGCCTGCTGTTTTTAATCTGTAACAGCAGCGAAGTCTCCTTACACGATATCTCAACCCGCGCGTCGCGACAAAAGGCGTGACGGCGCACGTTGCTCAAACCCTCGGCGACAATCTGGAACAACTCGGCGGCGAGACGATCGTTAACCTTAACTTTTCCTTTCGCGGCCACGTCGACTTTGATTCCGGTGACGACTGAAAAGCGCTCGGCATAGCGCTCGATCGCGGGCAACAGAACATCAGTTCGCTCTTCATTCGCGCGGAGTCCCCACACAAAACGCCGCAGCTCGGCGAGCTCGTGGTTGGTTAACTCGAGCAGCTCCTGCACGTTGTCGCGAATGCCCATCTGCCCGGCTTCGAGCTTTTGATCGAGTGCGACGAGTCCGAACTGCAAACCGAGATAAGGCTGAATAACGCTGTCGTGAATGTCGTGGGCGATACGCTGGCGTTCCTGCTCCGCCGCATCGGACGCGAGATTGTCGATGAGCCGGATGTTTTCCATCACTGGCGTTACGTGGTCCATCAACTGCAACATGAAATCCATGTCGGCGCTATCGATACGTTCCGGACCATCGATGATGTAAAGCCGGCCCACTGCCTGATGACGATAGTAAACGGGCACAGACAAATACTGCTGCGCTTCAAGCATGCCGGCGAGCTTTTCGCTCTCGCTGGAGTTTGTGTCAGAAAACACGCGCGACTTGACGTCAAACAAGCGAGTGTAGGCGTGACCATTTTTCTTGTAGATGACGGCGAAATCGAGAGAAGGGGAGAGAAACTGCTCGGCGGCTTCGTGACCGATCTCAGGCGGCGCGGACCGGCTCAGATGGGTGCCACGCGCGACCCGGTACATCAGGTAACTGTCCGCATCACCGGGTTTGCCGGGAACGACGAGCACGCAAGTTTCGGCTTCGTAAAAAGCACGAATGCTTTCCATGATCGCTTTGATTGTCCGATCGATACCGAAGCGCGGATTGGAAAAGATCGTTACTTCCTTCAACAGTTTGAGACGGTTCTTCAGCTCGGTGTGATAGCCGCCCCAGCGCGCGATGATGTAACCAAAGATCAGCAAACCGATCGGCGCGATCAACAGGTTATCAAAATCGAGTGGCCGGTCTCTGGGCGCGGTGAGTATGCTGACGGTGGTGAAGATTGCAGCGGACGCGAGCGTCAGTCGCAAGCCCTCGGTGAGTCCCCAGCTAAACGACGCCACGATGATCGAGTAAAAGAAAAAGTAATAAAAGAGATTGTTGATGTTGCTGGTAAAAGCGATGAGCGCCACATACCAAAGCAGATCGAGCCAGGGAACCGCCTTGTGTGCAACGAATGGATTCCGACGAACCGAGAGATGATAGATGACCAGACCATACAGCGAGTAGAAAACCAGGATGAAGTAGATCGGCATGTACCTCGGCACTGTTCGCATTGGTCCAATGAGGAGGACGAACAGCGCGGAAGTACCCAGCACGACGCGCATGCCGGCGATCAGACGAAGATCTATCCACTGTTCGGAGAGTGGGTCGTTGGAAGGAGATAGTTTTTTCTTCGAATCCTGATTCAACTCTCGTTCTTTAGCCTTTGTAGCTCAGCCCACGCTTGCTCGGCGTCGTCGCCGAAGATCACGATGTCGTTCTGGCGTTGATCGAGATCAAGACCCAGACGCGTCTTGACGTCGCCTTCGCCCTTACGATAGATCGCGCTCGTGATGTGATCGACGTGGACGATCATTCGACCGCCCTCAGGATGGGGAAACTCGAGGAATTTCATCGCTTCAGTCCTCAAAAAGTGTGCACAGGTTAACGGCCGTAGGATCTCGATGATCTGTTTCCGACGTGGATGTGAGGTCCGGTGGCCACTCCCGGAACCGGGCCGCGAAAAACCAAAAACGGGATCGACTCGGCGCGCAAAAATTCAATCAACGCGCGACCTTCAACACTGTCGGGATGCAGGCCAACGTCCATACCGTTGCGATGGTCCAATCCCCAGCGTGTATGTAAATCGGATTGTCCGAAAGCGGTGAGCGGCAACGGTCGCTTGAATTTCGAGACGAAGAACTGCTCGACTTTCGTTGCTTCCGCGAGCGTCCATTTGCCTTCGCGCGCGGGTGCGGGCGGGGCAGGTTCGCCTTCGGGTTTTGGGTGCTCGATGCGAGTGACGCGATCGCGATCGAGAAACGTGGTGATGTTACCGCGCTTATACCAGTAGCCATCGGAGCTCTCGGATACTTCATCGACGAGTAGTGTGTTGCCGGTGGCGAGCACGATCGTGAGCTGCTGTGATTGATCTTCGTTTGGTTTATCTTTCGCTTCCTGCGCGTAGACACACGACAGACTGAGCACCAGAAGGAGTAAGGAGTAGGGCAATCTGCTCAGCATGGAACAAAAGTCTTTATCCACAGATTACGCAGATTTTTATGTATCTGTGTCATCTGCGTAATCTGTGGATAACGAAGTCTAACTCTTTGGGGCGAAGTATCCGACTCGCGTTTGCGTGTAAAGGGCCGGATTGGTCATCTCGACGCGCACCTTGCGAAAACTTCCGTCGCGCGCTTTGTTCAGCGGCGTAAAGTAAAGCGCATACTGGTGTCGCAGCTCTTCCGCCACTTCCGCATACGTCGACTCAAGCGCATCAAACGTCTGCGGCTTGTACAATCGTCCGCCCGTCATCTTCGCCAGTTGGGCCAGGTTTTCTTCACTCTGATCGAGAACCTTCAAGCCGAGTCGCAAACGATCGATATTCACCTGGTTAAACTTGATCGACGACTCAGTTCCGCCCAGCAGCGTATCGAGCTCGGCTCGCTTGGCCGCACGCGAGATCTCGGTATTGGCGACGATGTAAACAGCTACCTGCGACCTGATCAGCGAAGTCAGCGCGGTTTCAAGACTCGTCGTCCCTTGTCCGTTATCGATTCCGTCAGACAACACGATCACTGCTCGGCGCGATTTCGTCACTGGTCCAAACTGCTCTTTCGCAGCGAGCTGCAACGCATCGTTGAAACGCGTGAACATACCCGGCTCGATGCGACCCAGCGCCCGCTGCAACTGAAACCGGCTTTTGGTCCAGTCCTGTAGCAGCTCGATCCGATCGTCAAACTTGATCAGACTAATGCGATCGTCCGCTTCGAGACGCGCCGCAAAACCCTGCGCGGCGCGGCGAAAGTCGTCGAGATTGTTGGCGACTGACGACGAAGCGTCGACCATCAACACCACGTCGACGGGCACCTGTCGCAACGCAAGATCGCTCAACGGCTGCATCGCGCCGTCTTCAAACACACGGAAATCGTTGCGCGTCAGCTCGTTGACCAAACGTCCGTTTGAATCGCGCACGGTAACCGGAAACATCACTTCCGTCGTATCAACGGAAACAACGTCGCCGGGACTGACTTCCTGTTCAGGTGGTTTCTTTAAGCTGGGAACCGGCGGAGGCGCTCCCATTGTTTCGAGCGACGACTGTGGGGCAGGCGTAGCCTTCGGTTTTGGTTGAGGCTTAGTCTGTCGCTGGCCTTTCCGTTGCGCGCTCGCAGCGGAAAATAAAAGCGCCGCACAAACAAGCAGCGCGATCCAACGAAGTGATTTTACTCTCATACGTCCTTAACCACTGATTTCTCTGTGAAACCTCTGTGTTCTCTGTGTCTCTGTGGTTAACTGAATCCCAGCAAAACTCACCACAGAGACACAGAGAACACAGAGGTTGCACAGAGAAGAGATTTACTTGTCCTCACCCATCGCAGCTTTCATCGCTACGATGACCTTGTCAGTGACACGCTTTTTACGAAGTGCTTCCAGCTTGTCGGCGGCCAGATCAAACTCGACCGGCGACTGCTCGATGCGACGAATAATCGTCCCCTCTGAAAAACCTGCTTCCACGAGCTCAACGATCGAATCATTCGTCAGGCTCTTGGTCTTCTCGAGTTTCGCGGCTGTACCGCCTCCGGATTCACTCGGCGGTTTGATCAGACGCACGGTCGCGCTGCCAGACAAATTGCTCTCATCGGACCCTGAGCCATTTCCCGTGCGAGTGCTGCTCTTCGCTCGTGATCCACTGCTGGAGCCGAAGATGCTGGTGCCGCCATCAGATCCTGAGCCCGAACCTTTTGCGCTACCGTCTTTCGGATCGAGCTTGGAATTGAAGAACGGATCGTCACCCCACGACGAATCGTCAGCGGGAACTTCAGTACCTTCCTGGCGGGCAAGCATCGCGACGATGATGTTTTCATTCACGCCCGCGCGCTTGAGCTTAATCATCTGATCAGACGTGAGATCAAACTTCGGAATTCGCGAAGCAATGATCAGCACGATTGTTTTTTCTTTGAAGCCGGCTTTGACGAGTTTGATTATTTCAGCATTCGTCATTGGGCCTTCGTCTTTGGTTTGCGCCTGCACACCAAGAGCTGATCCGGCCAGTAGCAGTAAAGTGATTAAAATTGTGGGGAAGAAAGATCTCATCGCGCACCCCCTCAGCGTTGTGGTTCCGGAACGTCGGTTTGTGCTCCCGGTTGCCGGCCCGTCAGTCCGTAGCGTTTTCCAATCGTCTTAACGTAATCGCGCGTTTCTCGGTAGGGAGGGACGTTGCGACCATACTTGAGCACCGCGCCTTCGCCCGCATTATAACTCGCCAGCACCAGATCGACTTTCCCCCCAAACATGTCCATCAGCTCCTTCATGTACTGGGTGCCGCCTCTGATGTTTTCAGCCGCGTCGAAAGGCTTGCGAACGCCTAAACGGCGGGCTGTGCCGGGCATCAGTTGCATCAGGCCCATTGCCCCTTTTGGACTGACTGCGCGCGGGTGGAACCGCGACTCTTTCTCAATTACTAAAAAGACCAAATAAGGGTCGATTCCAACACGGTTCGCATTTGTGCGGATTAACTGGTCAATTGCGGGACTTCCGGAAGTCCAGTCGGCATTTTTGGTCGTGGCCGCGGGCGCGTTTGGAGCTTCGTACTCGATGCGGGAAATCCGTTCTTTGGGAAGAAAAATGGAGACGTTTTGACGATTGTACCAGGCGCCGTCAGCCTGTTCCTGAACTTGATCGACGCGGAATTTAGCGCCGTCCACGAGATAGATCCAGATCGGTTCGGGACCGCCGGTTTTGGTTTTGGCTGTGGAAGGAGTTACGGTTTTTGGAGCTTCTGCCGCCTCGGCTTTTGCTTGCTCGAGTATCGGTTTGATCGATTTTGGCTCCTGAATTTGCCGCTGGATGTTTCCTTTGCGAACCCACGTTTCATTACCCTGTTTAATGACCTCGTCCACATCGAACGAGTAGCCATCAGGCAGCGTGACCGTGTAACCGATGATCTTTGGTGGGCTCTTGGTGGTCTTGTCCTGCGCGTTGATCGCAAGAGCAGACAGCAAACACAGCACGAGCGCACACGTAATCTGTTTCCACTGTCCGCACATAAATAACAACTGCTATCCGTGTAATCCGTGACTAAACTTCATGGCTTCCGGCGCGAAACCGTGCGACGTGCCGAAGTAATTTCCCCACGCGAGGTCGACCAGCTCCCTGGTCAATCTCAAGTCGCGTCCCTCGAAGAGACAAATGTCGTTGACCTTGTTCAGCAGGTCACGCGGCTCGCACCCTTTCATGATGCGATTCTCATCCACGTACTTTTTGAGAATGTGACGCAGGCAATCCTCATCGATCGCCACGCCACGCGCTTTCGCCGTGCGTTTGAAGATCTCAGAAAATGCAGCCGGCGTTGGCGGCTCGACGCGCGCGCGATAACCCATGCGTCGCAGGAACGCTTCGTCAACGAGGTCCCTTTCGTCGAGGTTCGTCGAAAAGACGACGAGCTGTTCGAACGGCACTTCGATCTTCTTGCCGCTGTGCAGCGTCAGAAAATCGACACGTCTCTCGAGCGGCAAAATCCAGCGATTCAGCAGGTCTTGAGGCGATACGCGCTGCCGGCCGAAGTCGTCGATGACCAGTGTGCCACCATTCGACTTCACCTGAAAAGGTGCTTCGTAAAATCGCGCCGTTTCGGAGAACGCGAGGTCCGTGTTATCGAGCGTCAGCTCACCACCGACGATGATCAGTGGTCGCTGAATCTCGATCCACCGGCGATCGTGTTCGATGATCGACGTTCGCTCCGGCACCGGATGATGGCAATGAGCATCGAAAATACGAATGATGTTGCCGTCGACTTCGATTGCATGAGGAATCCAGATCGAGCCGAAGAGCGCCTGGTTCATGCGTTCCGACACGGCCGTCTTTCCTGTTCCCGGCAAGCCGGTCAGAAAGAGCGACGAGCGTGAGTTGATCACGCAACCGAGCGTTTGCAGGAGCGAATCCGGCAACACGAGATCCTTGAACGCGTTGCGAACGGTCTCGAACGACGCCGGCTTGGACGGCACTGCCTGTAAGCGCATCATCAATGCGTAGTCTTCGAGTGAAACAGGCGCTGGTCCAAGATAGCCACTCTGCGCATTCAAACGCGTGACACGTTCCCAGCCGTGATCGAGCATGGCGTAACGTGTCGAGCCCACCGCGCTCTGCAACCGCATTTCGATCAACTTCTCGCGGTACAGGTGGTAAAGCAGCTCTTCTGTAAGTACGCGCGGCAGATGAAGCCTGTCGGCGACGGCTGTAGTATTCGGGTCGGGAAGCATGGCCACATGCTTGAGGGCCAGGTCGCACAAAAACTGCTCGTGGATCCCGGAATCGGCCAACTCCTCAAGCATAGGTGGACCTAAGCCTTCGATTTCTGAGCGGCTCAATATGCTAAGGTTTCCCATAGAGCTTTAGTTTCCTTTTTTTACTCGAGAGGTCTATCAAAACTTTTCACCCAAAGGCGCAAAGATCGCCAAGACGCAAAGGCGCTTCAAATTATTCGATGGCGTCCGAGCTTTTGATCCGCCTTTGCGCCTTTGCGTGAAATAACCATTCCGAAACCCTTTACTCCTTCGTTGCATTCGCCTGAGACTTTGCAGCGACAAGGGCTGCGTTTGTCTCTGCGGCGAGCTCGTCATTGCCAGTGCGCTTGTAAAGAACAGCAAGTCGCAAAAGAATCTCAGCGGTGGCCGGACGCAGCACGCGCGCCTGTTCGAGGTGCTTGATGGCGATCTTGTCGTAACCCATCGTCTGCGATCTGTTGGCCACGTTGATGTGTCCCTGATACTCACCAACCGCACGCACGAAACAATCGTAAGCTTCGTCAAACTTCGCGCGCTGTGCCTGGACCAGTCCGAGGTTGTTCCAGTAGCGTTGGGTTTGCGGCGCGACTTTCACCGCGCGTTTCAAATACTTCGCGGCTTTGTCGTTGTCACCGTTTTTGAAGTACAGGAAACCGAGGTTGTTCAGGTATTCGCCGTTGTCGTTATCAGCTTTGAGCGCTTTCTCAAACGACTCGAATGCGCGATCGCGCAGTCCCTTCATCTCATACGCAACACCCAGCAGGTTGTGAGCTTCGTGCAGCGTCGGATCCGTTGACACTGCGGTTGAAAGCACTGCAATCGCGTCTGTCGCATTGCCGCTGTTGAGTAACGCGCGGCCACGTTCGAGATTTGCCTGAGCCGGCGCGAGTGCTGCAGCAGCCGGGTCCACTTTTTCTGTAGTGGAAGCCGCGGGCGTTTCGAATCCGGTAGTGCGCGCGTCAACGACTTTCGCCGCGCCGACGCTCTCAAATTTCTTCACGTCCTTGCGCGAGAGACGCTGCAGTTTGTTGTCGTCTTTCTTTCCCGCACCGAACAGGCGACCAATCGCTTTGAAGGGGGCTTTCAAAACGCGGACAAAAGTGTTGTCGCCTTTTGACTGGTCAGCAGCGTCACGCGAAGTCGCATCGAGCATAGCGACTTCTTCCGGCGTCATGAGAACGCCATCAACGTGACGAACGGGCACCGCGCTGGTGACCAGTACGAGTATTAGTGCGAAGACGATTAATGAACGCTTGGTCATAAGATCCTCCCTTGGGGATTAGAAAGTGACACCACCACCACCAGTACCGCTCAGCATGTCAGAAATGTTCAGCAAGGCTGGACCAAGAATGATGATGAACATCGTTGGGAAGAGCAGCGCTCCAAGCGGCAGCAACAGTTTGAACGCTGCTTTCTGTGCGGCCTGTTCGGCGCGCTGGCGACGCTTTGTGCGCAAGCTGTCAGAGTAGACGCGTACTGCGCGTGCGATTGAAGTACCGAAGCGATCCGCCTGGATCAACATGCCGACGAGACTGTTGAGATCTTCGACACCGGTGCGGTCAGCCAGGTTTCGCAATGCTTCACTGCGCTCGCGGCCGACGCGAATCTCGAGGTTTGCAAGCTCGAATTCCTTGCTGATGTCGGGATGGACCGGACGCAGCTCTTCACAAACGCGAAGCATCGCGGCGTTCAAGCCGAGTCCTGCTTCCATCGTGATGACCATCAGATCGAGTGCATCCGCGAGGCCCCAGGTGATGCGCAGCTTGCGGCTGGCGATCAAACGACTGAGGACAAGTCGTGGCAGTATGAACCCGGCACCGAATGCGAACAGCGCCGGCAATAGTGCTTCATTCAACGGGCGCGCCAGCACTGTCCAGACCAACACGATCAGCGTCGGAAAGAAAAGCATCGAAAACAACTGCGTCACCCGATAAATAGCAGATGCGGAAGGTGAACGATACCCGGCCTGCATCAGCTCGCGTTGCAGTTTTTTAGCGTCGGCTGCGGAGGGCGGCACGAGCTTGTTGATCGGCTCGGCCAAACGCGCAGCGAGCGTCTCCATGCCGCTGACTTCGATGCTCGGAGCCACGATTCCGGCTCTGCCTTCATCGAGGTCACTCAAACGTTGCGCCGTCGCGCTCACCGGACGGAAGAGCAGCCAGTAGACAGCCATCACACCGCCGGCGATGCAAATAAATGTTGATATAAGGATGATTGTTACCATAACGTCACCTGCTTATTTCTCTGTGCAACCTTTGTGTTCTCTGTGTCTCTGTGGTTTCTGGCTCTGATAACCACAGAGACACAGAGAACACAGAGGCCGCACAGAGAAATCAGATTCTTATCTTCATGATCCTTTGGACCATCAGCATACCGAGCACCTGCATGATCGCCGCGAGTGCAAGCAGCCTGTTGCCGCGTGCATCGCGCCACATCACGTCCATGTAACCCGGATTCATTATCGTCACGTAGACTGCGAGGAAGATCGGCAGAGCACAGAGCAGCCAGGCGGACCAGCGCGAGCTCAGCGTCATCGTCTTCAGGTCTTCCATGATGCGGAAGCGTTCGCGAATCGTGTAAGCAACTTTCTCGAGCAGCTCGGAAAGATTACCGCCTGTTTCTCGTTGGATCAGGACAGCGGTGACGCACATGCGCAGATCGAGAAGAGGCACGCGCTCAACCATGTTCTGCAGCGCCAGCTTCAGCGAGAGCCCAAGGTTCTGCTCTTCGTAAGTCTTGCGAAACTCGGTCGCAATCGGCTCGGGCATCTCAGTCGCCACCATGTGCAACGCTTCGGTGAAGGCATGACCGGCAGAGAGTCCACGGGCCATGAGATCGAGCGCATCGGGCAGAAGCTGGAGGAATTTTTTGAGTCGCTTTTTGCGCTTGCTATGAATGTGAAAAAATGGCAGCGCGGTCGCGATGAAGCCAAAGAAGCCCATCAACAAGTACGACGTGCTGATCATCGAGACTGCGAGGGCCGCGAGGGCACCGGCGGTCAACGCAAAGAGGATCAGGCGCATGACCGTGATGTGCGAGTCGGCCTGATCGATCATCTGCTTGAGCTTCGAGGAAACCTGCAGCTTGATCAACACCCGGTTCATCCACGGGATCTCGCTCATCAATTCTTCGCGCGCCAGTTGCACGTCCATGTCGGTCGAGTGGGCCGAAGTGCGGATCGCGTCCGCCAGACGTTCCTTGAGCAGCGCTCGTTTTTTGTCTGACGCACGCGACGTGAACAAGAAAAGCGTGTACGTCAGAAAAAGACAGGTTAGAAATACGAAGAAGAGAATTAGAAACATTACGCTTAAACCTCCTCGAAGAACGATCGTGGCAACTGCATGCCGTAGATTTTGAGTCGTTCGGCGAAACGCGGTCGCACGCCCGTTGGTCGAAACTTCCCAAGCACTTTCCCGTCTTTGTCGACGCCGCGACGATCGAAGATGAATACTTCCTGCATCGTGATTGTGTCGCCTTCCATGCCCGTGATTTCCGAGATGGAGGTAATGCGGCGCGTGCCGTCTGTCAGGCGCGCGACCTGGATCACGAGATTGATGGCTGATGCGATCTGTTGCCGCATCGCGCGATCGGAAAGTCGCAAACCCGTCATCTGGATCATCGTCTCGAGACGGGACAGAGCGTCGCGCGGTGTGTTGGCGTGAACCGTTGTCAACGAGCCATCGTGACCGGTGTTCATCGCCTGCAACATGTCGATCGCTTCACCACCGCGGACCTCGCCGATCACGATGCGATCGGGTCGCATACGCAGTGCATTCTTGACGAGATCACGCTGGCTTACTTCGCCCTTGCCCTCGATGTTGGGTGGACGTGTTTCGAGACGCACGACGTGCGGCTGTTGCATTTGCAATTCAGCCGAGTCTTCAATCGTGACGATGCGTTCATCACTTGGGATGTAGGCAGAGAGGGCATTGAGCAATGTCGTTTTACCGGCGCCGGTACCGCCTGAGATCAGGACGTTGAGCTTCGCGTTGACGCACATCTCAAACATCGCGGCCATGTCAGGCGTGAGCGCCTGATTCTCGAGCAGGCGATTCATGCGCAGGGGCTCGGCGCCGAAACGACGAATCGAGAGCACGGGGCCGTCGAGCGAGAGTGGCGGGATGATCGCGTTGACGCGCGATCCGTCTTTCAAACGAGCGTCAACCATCGGCGACGCTTCGTCGATGCGACGGCCGACCGACGAAACGATGCGCTCGATGACGCGCATCAGGTGCTCGTTGTCTTTGAACTCGATGCTCGTCTTTTCGAGTTTGCCGCCACGCTCGATGTAGATGTTGTAGGGAGAGTTAACGAGGATATCGGAGATGGAGGTGTCGGCGAGTAGTTGCTCGAGTGGTCCGAGACCGAAGAGCTCGTGCCGTACTTCATGGATCAAGCGCTCGCGCTCGACTGTCGAGAGCGGCGTGTCTTCCTGGGCCAGCAGGCTTGAAGCGAGACGCGCCACTTCTTCATGAAGCTGCTCCGGCTCGAGTTGGCCCAGCTTGGTCAGGTCCATCCGGTTGATAAGCATCCGGTGGAGTCGTGCCTTCATGTCCTGGAACCCTTGCTGATTGCTAATCGCGTCGTCAGCGAGGGCGCCGGTCATTCCGCTTTCTCTTACTAACCGTTCACGTAGTGCCATGAGTATTCTTTAACCTTTGACCGAAATATCTTTTCTCACGCAGCAGCGCAACGACGCAGCGTAAACGTGGCGCCGCTGCGCCGCCGCGTGAGTTCTTACTGTGCTTCACCTAAATTCGCGCGCTCCAGGGCGGCATTCAGACCAAGATCCTGCATGCTGGTTGAGCTGCGTTTGAAAAGAGAATTGAAGGGACGTCTGCCACCGGCGGTGGGCGCCGGTGGCTCGATCTTGTCCGAGAAAATTTTGCTCGCCAGGTTGAAGAGATCGGTCGTCACTAACGATCCCGGAGCCGAGTCGACGAGCGGCTGACCGAGATTGATCGAATTCACCGCCGCTTTGTAATCGCTCTGAATAAATGCAACCACGCGCTCACCGAGGAAGCCTTCGACCTGCTTCTGATCCAACTCGATATTCTTGCTGTAACGATTGACGACGAGCCGCACTTTCTTACGCGCGTATCCGAGCCGGTCGAATATCTCGAGCGCCCGGCGCGTGCTGCGAATCGCATGAATCTCGAGTGTCAACACCATGAGGATTTGATCCGCATGGTCCAACGCCGAGATGGTGACGGAGTCGAAGCTATGCGGCGTATCGATGATGACGTTGTCGTAACGCTGTCGCAGCAGCTCCATCACTTCGTAAATGTGTTTCGGCTCGATATCTTCAGCACTCTCAGCCTTCGTCGGCGCCGCGAGCAACGAAAGGTTCTTCGAATGCGGCGTGATGTAGCTGGCCAGCAGCGCATCGTCCAAACGATCGCGGTTCTCAACCACGTCAGCGAGTGAAAACTTCGGCTTCAAACCGAGCAACAATTCGAGATCGCCTGATTGCAGATTGAGATCGACGAGCACTGTCGGACTCTTTTGCGTCATCGCGAGGTTCGTCGCGATCAGGCTGGTGCCGCAACCGCCCTTCGGTGAAAACACCGCAACGACATGCCCGCGCTTCTTCGGCTCGTGATCGGCATGTTCCACCGCGAACTCGGCGGTCCGGCCGATGACGGTGATCAGCTCGTCGTCGTTGAGGGGCAGGCGAATGAAGTCGCGCGCACCAGTTCGCATGCTGCGCAGGATCAGATCCGGCGAGCATTCTCGCGAAGCGCAGATAACGGCTGTCGAAGGACAGTCGTTCACGATTCGCTGCACGAGTTTCAGCGCCGGCTCACCCATGTGATTCATATTGATCACCACTCCCGACGGACGCAGGCGGCAGGTTTCAGTAAACACCTGCTCCGCGTCGTCACTTGTCATCAGGAGGCTCGCGCCCGGGTGTGCGCTAAGTGCACGACTCAGCTCACGCGAGTCGGTGGCATCTTTACTGAGTACTATGAATGTTAACGTTCGTTTCATTGCTTTATAAGGCTGCCCTTTTTCCTTGCCCTAAAACCTGTTTAGAACTTTGCAACTAATCGATATCGCCCGGCTTCTCTCCTGCACTCTCTGCCGTCAACGTGCTGACGTAATTCGGCATGCTCAATGTGGTATATGTCGCCGGTACAAACGGTATAGCTAGCTTAAATGTGTAATTCTTTATCTCTACCGTAACTGTCCCGAGATTCATGCCGTAGTCGGTGTCCTTGTCAGGACCTATGTAAGTGACGTCGATTTTTGTCGTGTCCAGCCCGCTGATCAACGCCGGTCCGGTTGCCGCGCATTTGTCATCCACATGTGATTCGCCATACACAACAACATTCTGGACGCAGGTCAGGTCTGCTTTTTTGTGCAGGGCCGCATAGCGAGCGCCTCTGCGCGCGGCGTCAGTCAGAGCATTGTGAATGTAGAACAGGCGGCCAAACTCGATGATCGCGAAGATGATCATGAAAAAGACCACCGAGATGATGACGAACTCAGCCATCGCGGCGCCTTTCTCGCTTGATTTTAGCCATTTGCGCATTGTGTTTTGAGCAACCTTCATGATCAGTCAATCATGTAATACATCGTTGTGCCGGGGGCGATTGGGAGCGCAAGCGAGAGAGTCGAATTATCCAGAAGCGCACCGACGTTGAAGATGGGCTTATAAACGAAAGGTTTGGCGCCGCTGGTGCCAAGACTGGCGTCACAATCCCCAGCTTTGCGCGGGACGCTAACATTGACGGTTAATACTTTTAGCGAATCCTCCGATTCTTTAGTCGCCTGCAGGCACACATTCGCAGCACTGAAGCCTGAGACGAGGTTCCGATCACCTGCGGCACAGGTGAGCTTTCCGCATACCATCAAGTTCTTCGCGCGTGTCAGCTCAGCGTCGTCCAGGTTGTGATTTGACAGGTAGCGCGACGCAGTGCGAGTTGCTTTGGAGAGGGTGGTGTAGTTTTGGAAGTAACGTCCAAACTCACACACACCCGCCAGCATGACCGCGAGAAACGGGATCAAAATCGCGAGCTCCGCAAGTGCGCCTCCGTCTTCGCGGCGCAGCCACTGTCGCATTACAGTTGTGAAATTAACTCTCATGCGATCGCTCCCTAACGATATAGAACCGGAGTTACCACGTTCGTGGTCGCGCTGCCGCCGGAGAGTCCGGTGATGCCTTTAACGTCGCCACTAACGTACTCGACCTTGATGTCGCCATTTTTCTTCTTTCCAACAGGTTCCTGCATGAAGAAACCGCTGAGTCCCTTGATGTGAACGACGTCTTTACCATTATCGAACTCACGATCCTCGATGATAGGAATCACGAGCACGCGACGCCCTCCGACGCCGGGATGGGATTTATCTGGCCCAAGGAACGGGCTGCCGGCCACGTACTGCTGATAAGTAAGCGTCGAGGCGATGTTGGTATCCGGAGGTACTTTATCGCTGTAATGCACGCCTCCCTTGTAGTCATCGAAGCGAACGTTAAGTCCGTCCTGGACTGGACCAGCCGTGTCACCGGGCTTGGTATCAACGGCGACTGTGTCACCGGGGCTGAGGTTTCCGCACTTGCAACTTTCACCATATGCGGCCAGCGCATCGGCCACACCAGCACCTCCATTTCCGGCACAATCCAGAATCTGATAGTTACCAGGGGACGGATTGTCTTTCGGACCGGAACGTATTGTGTATACGCACCCTGGGCAGAACTCTTTCTTTGGATCGCAGCCCTTAGGAGGCGTGGCGCAAATTCCTTCCGAGCCCGCCGGAAAAAGTTCACCAGGATTGGGTGCGACCGCCGAGAGCGGCGCAACGCAGACTTGTACGTTGCCAGGAACGGAGAGTCCGGCGGTTGCTTTTGCAGTCAACGACAAAGCGCTTCCCAAAATGGGTGACGCGAAGATCACACTTACTGGTTTCAACGGCGTAGTGACTCTTATAAAACGAATGTTCTCAGGGTTGGCGCGTGCTGTCGCCTCATCCATATAAGTGACGTCATCAAGATTTTCAGCAAACTTGACGCACGCCTCATCCGGGTGACAGAGACTGGCTCGATCGACACCAAAACTCTTGTTGTTGAAGTTGTACTTGTTGGTGTTCAGAAGGTCGACGGCACGATCGACGGCGGTGGTAATTCGATCGGGGTTGGGAAGAGTGAGCGCTGAAGCCCCCGCAAGCGCCGCGGCGTCGGCGGCGTTTTGCATCTCGGTCTTGGCGAGATAGAAGTGGCTCAGATCCACACCGAGGCCGACGGCCAAAAACAGGAACAGAGCCGAGAGCACGGTGTATACGAGCACGTTTCCACGTTCACCTTTGCGCCTCGAAGCTCTGGAATGATGTTTCAGTTGCATGACCTTACTCCTTGAATAGGTCCTTCCTAGTGCCACGGGGTGATAACCAAGTGACCTCGATTACCACCCTCTCAGCAAACTCACGCTCTGGGCTAAAGGGGGCATTGACCCTTTTATGGCGTGAGTTTCGTGGCGCTGCTGGTCGGGGCCGTTTTTGTCTTTTCTTCAGTCTTGACTGCGCCATCGCCAGACGGTGATGACGGAGTTGCTGGTTGCACTGGCACGATCTTCTTCGGAGCTTCGGGTGTACCTGCTGGGGCTTGCGTGCCGCCCGTCCCGAAACCACTCGCACCAGAGATCCCTTCACCTTTCGGCTCGAGACCGAGTGGCGAACCATTCTTCAGACCATCGAGGGTGCGCATCGTCGGCAGATCGTCGCGATTGACCGGTTTGACGAGATCAGCAGTGACGATGAACACGAGCTCGGTTTCGTTCTTCTGGAACTGGGTCGACTTGAACAGGTTTCCAATAATCGGAATGTCGCCGATGACCGGCACCTTCGACAGGTTTCGCGTTTCGCTGTTATCCAGCAGGCCGGCGAGCGCAAAGCTCTGACCGTCGCGCAGCTCAATACCCGTGCGTGCGCGTCTGGTGCGCAGTGCGGGAACAACGAAGCCCTGGAACCTGACACCGTTTGCGAAGTCGATTGTCGAAACTTCCGGTTCGAGCTCGAGGCGAATGTGCTCTTCGTCAATGATGGTTGGTTTAAAGTTCAAACGTACGCCATATTCCTTGAACTGGATCGTGACCGAGGTGCCGCTGCCACCGCCGCCGCCTTGAACAACCGGAATCGGAAACTCACCACCAGCCAGGAAGCTAGCGACCTGTCCGTCCATCGCAATCAGGTTCGGTTCGGCCAACGCGCGCAACGTGCCGCTCTGCTGCATGGCGCGAATCACTTGCAGGGTGTTGCCGCCCATGAGAAACACGTTCGCCGCGCTGTTGAAAGAGCCGGTAAGCACGCCACTTACGACGTCACTGAGTGAAGCAGGACCGCCGCCGCTGACGAAGCCACCTGCACCCGGGCTGCCCTGATAGAGAAATGAGGCGCCGAGATCGCGCAGCTTGTTCTTACTGACTTCCGCGACGCGAATCTGAAGTTGGACCTGTGCGGCACTCTTCACGGGGGAGCCAAGCATGTTCACAGTCTTGAAACCGGCGGCCTGGACCACGGCGTCGGCCTGGAGCGCAGTGGCCGGATCGGCAACCGTGCCCGAAAGCACGACCGAGCCGTTGGCCTGGCTCAAACGAATATCGTCCTTGGGAAACAGTGCGCGTATCTGTGAATCGATGAGCGAGAGGTTCGCGCGCACAAACACATCGAAGACGATGAACTTGTTGTCAGACTTTTCCCAGGCGATGAAGTTGACCTGGCCAAACCCTTTGCCGTTTACCAGCACCTGGTCAGGACGAACCATGACGGCTTCTGCGATCTCCGGGTTGGAGATTGAGAACCGGCCGATCGGCCGATCGAAGTTGATCACGCGAGATTGGCCCACCAGCACGTTGATCGGAATGGCCTCTTTAACGTTGCTGCTGAACGATGCGTCGTAGGTGGTCTCCTGGGCGTGAATTGTGCTCACCAGACCGAGAGTCAACGTCGCAACCGTTGCCAGCAGCAAATGGATGACGTAGGTACGATTAGAAAATAGAGCCAACATTTTCGGGTTCTCCTTAAAAGCGGAATTCGGAGTAGATGCCTTCTGCGTGGTCATTGGGGCGACATCCTCTTACTGTGGGAAATCCTGGATTTCTTTCTTTGCACCCTTGATTACCTCGACTGTTGGTCGTGCGGCTACGGGTGGCGGTGTAACTCTCGGCGCGGAAGCTGTTTCTTTAGCAACCGGACGCGGTGCAATCCGGCGCGGTGATGTTGGGGCTGCTTTGGGAGTTGTGTTTGAGCTGATGCCCGGCTCGGGAGTGAGCATGGCGCGTTCGCCACTGAGCAGCGTTCTCTTGTTTGCACCTGATGTTTGCTCATCAGCCTGGTCCACCGAGTTGCGCATTACGAGCTGAAGTTTTCCTTCACTCGACGCGAGCGCGAGTTTCTCTGTCTGCTCGGGTGTGACCTGAAGCGTAACGGCCCTCACGGAACGTTCAACTTCGCGATCGTTCTTTGGCTTGTCGATGTTCTGGCCGCTGGCAAGCACCTTGATATTTTGAAGAACGATCTTCGAGATCGTCTCGTCATTCGCGGTACCTTTCGGAGGTTGAGTCACGACCACGACGTCAACGAGAGTGCCCGGCATGATGAACCCGGAAACGCCAACCACGTCGTCAACCTTCACGGTCATCGCGCGGTATCCTTCAGGGATGACTGACGACAAACCGCCGAGTGAGCCAACCGGAGCCAGCTTGGATTCTGTAACGGGATCTTTGGGCGAAATGGCCAGGACAACCACACGACCAATCAAGTTCTCATCGATCTTGCCGATTGCGCCTACCGGAGTAACATCCGCGGGAAACTGTGCGATCGCGAGCTGTTCGGGAATTATGCGTGAGCCAACCGGGATATCGACTTTGGCGACGACCACGTCGTTGGTGCGGTTGAAAGTCTGCGTGCTCAGCAAATATTGTTTGACTGAAACCGCGGCGATCAAGCCGAAGGTTATCGCAGCCAGCAGAGCAATAATTAAACGCTTATTCCGCATGATGATTAATCTCCATTTCGTTTCAAAAAAACTGCGGCTTGAGTTAACGCTGAAACACGGCCGCTGCGATCAAACTGCCGAGCATGATGGCGACGCCGTAAGGGATCGTGTGTTTACGATCGGGTGGTATTGCGAAACGCGGCATCTCCCAACCGGGCATGATGCCGACGAAGATTCTTAAAACGCCGTGTAACGTTGAAAACATGGTTCCCGAGCGAAGCATCGTGTAGATCGCGAGCACTGCGCCCAGCATCACAACCACCACAAAGGTCATTGGGACCATCGAAACTCCGATAACGCTGCCGACAGCGCCAAACAACTTCACGTCGCCCGCGCCCATGGCGCCAAACATGTGGATCAGGAACATCGGAAGGAACGCGAGTGCGAGTCCTTCGAGACTCGTCAACGCCCCATTGAGTCCGCCAAAACTAATATTGATGGTGAGACCACCAATGAGGAGACTCAACACGAGCATGTTCGGTATACGGCGATAGCGAACGTCGTAATACACGATGAAGATCGCCATTGGAATGAGAAGTAATAGTTTCATGACATCAGGGGACACCGGCATTTTCACTCCGCACTTAGCATTGGAATTAGCCTGGTTGAACAGGGCTATTTTTGAACTTCATTTGCTACAGTGCTCATCTTGATGTTGATGGCTTTGCCGAGCACGTTGTAGACAATGATCGCGATGGCAACCAGAATAGCCGTGCCCACCGCGTACTCCGCTAATTCCGCCCCTTGTTCGTCGTTCACAAAACTGCCTAGATAGTTCATCGGTTATCCTCCGACGAGTAGAAAGGGTTCGCCACGAGATGTGTGGCGAACCTGGTCGACTCTTGCCTTTTAGAAGTTAACTTTGGCATTCGATACTTTTGCTGCTGTGCCGCTGTTGCTGTCGTTTATGGCTGCACCAAGCAGGTTGTAAATAATGACCGCAATCGCGACCAGAAGCGCTACGGCAACTGCGTATTCCGCCAACTCAGCCCCCTGCTCGTCCTTAACCAGGTTCAGAAATCTTGTTTTCAAGTTCATCACTTTGACCTTTCGAGAGAATGAGAATGGAAGGACGGGAGCCAGCTAAAGGCAAACCGGCTCCCGTTTGGCATGAGCGTCTTACGGGTTAAATTTCGCGTTCTGGATAGTGCTTCCAGTGGTCGCGTTTGAATCGTTAATGGCCTTGCCAAGCAGGTTGTAAACGATGACGGCGATTGCCACGAGCAGAGCGACGGCGACGGCATACTCGGCCAATTCAGCGCCGGTCTCGTCCTGCAAAAAATTCTTCAGCATGGTGTTCTCCTTAGGATTAAAGATTAGGTCTATCGCGAGCCGTCGCTTCAGGTAGATGGACCATTCCCCGAAGGACGTAGAAGCACAGGCGTCATCCCAGGAATCCTGAGCTGATCGCTTTCCTGCCGATCACGGCAATGCTTCGTATGGGCGGGCATATGGCAACGGTCATGCCAACTCGGTTTTGATCGCGACGCTGGTCCAATTCCGCCGCTGAACCCCGCCAAATTGCTGTGTGGAAACGATCGCAGGCGTGAGGTTGCAGGATTCGCTGCATTTCACTTTGAGCACGCGCGAGTGCTCGCTGGCGAGCAGTTGCAACATAGCGAAGCACAAAAGCGCGTCGATAAAAGAACAAGTGGCTTGCCCCCGCTCGTCCAATCCAAGCAGCGGCGGGGGCCAAGCCCCTCTTCCTGACTTGTTCTCTCATTGGCGGTTCTGTCGGCATGGATGTTGCTCGCGTTTCCTCCGACGAGCCCAGCTTTTTAAGCACCGAACTCGGTTAAACCCTGTTATTCTTCTTCGAGGCAGCAACTGCCGGAACACACCGAGACTTCGAGTTTGGGCAAATCAAATGAATATCGACGTTGAATTAGATCGAGTAAACGCTCCGGCGGTGCGCGCGACGGTGCTCGCGCCGGTCTTCGCGCTCGCCCTGTTTACCAGCGCGGCGCTGCTTTTCTGGGTGCAACCCCTCGTCGCCAAGATGCTGCTGCCGTTGCTCGGCGGTGCGCCGGCGGTCTGGAACACGTGCATGGTCTTTTTCCAGGCCTTACTGCTTGGTGGCTACGCGTATGCGCTCCTGCTTTCACAACGGCTTTCACTGCGAAACCAGGCTGTACTTCATGCCGTGTTGCTCTTATTAGCCGGCCTTGTGTTGCCGTTTACTCTTTCAAATCGCGTCCTCGCGTTGCTGCCCACCCAAAGCAGCCCGATTGGCTGGTTGTTGCTAGCCCTGCTCGTGACAGTCGGACCGCCGTTTTTACTTCTGTCCGCGACAGCGCCGCTTCTGCAGCGTTGGTTTTCACGCTCGACGCACAATGCCGCACGTGATCCTTATTTTCTTTACGCCGTCAGTAACGCGGGCAGCATGCTCGCCCTCCTCGGTTTTCCGTTTCTGCTCGAGCCGGCCTTTGCGGTGCGCACGCAAAGCTGGATCTGGGCGGTGGGATATGCGGGGCTGGTTGTGCTGGTGATCTCGTGCGCGATATTGCTCAACGGTCGCAAGGCAGCGGGCAGTTACACCCTTGCGGCAGACGAACCCGTCGTGATCGTGGAGCCAGCGCAAAGGTTCGAGTGGGTATTGTGTGCCTTCGTGCCGTCGACGTTGATGCTCGGCGTCACGACCTTCATCGCCACAGACGTCGCGTCAGTGCCGCTGATCTGGATCATCCCGCTCGCGCTTTACCTTCTGACTTTCATAATCGCGTTTGGAAACAAGCAGCTCATTAAGCTCCCTTTGACGTCGATCCTGTTTCCGACCGCGCTGCTCGTGCTGGGCGCATTCGTAATCCTCTCGCCGCCGATCTCGGTGTGGGTGACGATCAGTTTGCACTTGCTGGTCTTCTTCCTCGCGGCGCTCATGAGCCATCAACGACTGGCCCAGAGCCGTCCGCACGTGAGCAAGCTTCCTGAGTACTTTCTTTGGATCGCGGTGGGCGGAGTGCTCGGCGGGATCTTCAACGCGCTGCTCGCGCCGGTGTTGTTCTCGACGCCTTACGAGTACCCGGCGGCGATCGTTCTCGCATTGCTCGTACGGCCGGTCACGGATCAGGAACAAAATACTAAATCGTGGATGCGCATCACGTTTCCGGTGTTCATATTCTTGTTGACGTTCGGCCTCGCGCTGACTGTGCCGCGTCTAGGCCTGTCTGGAAAACTCGACAACGGGCTCGTGCTGTTGCTGCCGCTCCTGGTGTGTTTTGCGTTCGCTGTCCGCCGGCCGCTCGTTTTCGCGATGGCACTTGCGGCGTTGATGTTTGCGTCGATTCCGTATCTGAATGCTTCAACGCAGACGCTCGCGACGGAACGAAACTTCTTCGGCGTGTGGCGTGTGACGACTAATTCGAATGAAGAGTTTCGACGTCTCTATCACGGCAGCACCGTTCACGGCGTGCAGTTGAACGACGCCGCGCGCAAATGTGAGGCGACGTCGTATTATCACAAGGATGGACCACTGGGCCAGGTGTTTGCAGTTTACAACAGCAGGCCTTCGATAAAGCCGGTCGCCGCCACTGGACTCGGCGCTGGCACGATCGGGACTTACTCGGCTCAGGGACAGCAGTGGGACTTTTATGATATCGATCCCAACATCGTTCGCATCGCGTCCGATCCGCGCTATTTCACGTTTTTGAGCGACTGCACGAAGGCTTCTTATCGCGTGATTCTTGGCGACGCGCGTTTGCGACTGCGTGAAGCGCCAACCGGAAAATACGGACTATTGATCATGGACGCGTTCAGCTCCGACTCGGTGCCCGCGCATCTGTTGACAACCGAGGCGATGAATCTGTATCTCGACAAGTTATCGAATGATGGTCTGCTGGCGTTTCACATCAGTAATCGATACTTGAATCTCGAACCGTTGCTGTCAGGCCTGTCGCGCCGCGCAGGACTCGTTGGTTATATACGTCGAGACGAGGAGCACAACGTGGTCGGAAGATATCCATCGCTTTGGGTAATCATGGCCCGCGACGATTCAACCCTCGGCGCGATCCCAACGGACAATCGCTGGCGCAGGGTGCAGGGAGACATGGTTTGGACCGACGACTTCTCGAATATTTTGAGTTTGCTTAAGTAGCCAGCGCGCCAGTAGAAAAATCTTTTGTGCTTTTTGTGCCTTTTTGTGGCAAAAGGAGATCTGAAATGAAGCAGTGTCCGGAATGTAACGAGCTTTTCGATGATCAGAAAGCTTTCTGCGACATGGACGGAGCCGCGTTGAGCAATGCGAACGTGCCGTCGTCCGGAAACTCGTCCGTCTGGGTCACGGGCGCGATCGGTGGACTCATCGGCGTCATCATCTGCGTTCTGCTATACATGCTCTTCCTTTTGCCTGGCCGCCAGACCGACCTCGAGCAAGACCGGCGCGCCGCTCAGGCAAAGGAGCCCACTGCTGTTCAACCGAGTCGGGCCGCCCTGGTGCCGGCAAACAACCAGATCTCCGCAACTGAAACGCCGAGCCCAAGTCCGGCGGAAGAGGCGCCAAGTCCGAGTCCGGCGGCGCCTGCCGCAACTCCTCCACCTGCAGCGCTCAACAATGGCCCAATCGCAACCGGAACAAAGAGCGATCTGGCTGGTGGTGACCATGCAATCATCAAGATGAAAGACGGTTCGACAGTTGAAGCCGATGCGGCGTGGGAAGACGCCCAGGGTGTTTGGTTTAGACGCAGCGGCCTGGTTTCGTTTGTAGAGAAGAGCAGAGTCGAAGCGATCACAGAGCCGCAGCGAAAAGCGGCGACCGAATCGAAAACACCTTAGCTCTTCTTGCTTATTGATTTCTCTGTGCAACTCTGTGTTCTCTGTGTCTCTGTGGTTAACTAATCCATCGCAAAAACTTACCACAGAGGCACAGAGAACACAGAGGTTGCACAGAGAAGAACGATTCGTGAGTTTTTGTTCAAAGCTGCTGGGAGGCGTTGATGAGCCGAAGGACGCTGACCATTCTGATTGTAGTTCTGTTCATCTTGCTGGCGTTGGCTTTCTTGTCGTCTGAAGGTGGTGTGGCCGGCGCTTTAGAATGGATAGGCGGTTGGATTTCCAAACTGTTTGACTGATTAGATGGACACAACGCTCAAACGCATCTTTGAAGTGTATGTGTTTGTCTTCGCTTTCCTCTTTGCCTCGCGTCCACTCAGCGACGGTGATTTCTGGTGGCACTTAAAAACCGGTGAGTACATTGTCCGGAACTTCAGTATTCCGCGAATCGATTTTTACTCGTTCACGGTGCCCGGCAAACCGTGGGTCGCACACGAGTGGCTGTCGGAAGTCTTCTTCTATCTCGTCTATTCACGCGCGGGCTTCAACACGCTGATCTTCATCTTCACGGTGTTGACAGTGCTCGCTTTCTGGATCGTCTTTAGAAGGACTAGCGCGCATCCGTTCGTCAAAGGACTTGCTGTCTTGCTCAGCGTCTGGAGCATTCTCCCGACGATGGGCGTGCGGCCACGCACGTTCACGCTCTTGTTTGCGGCCATCTATCTCGCGTTGCTGCAGCGGTTTGTTCGTGAGCGTGAGACGCGGGCGATCTGGTGGTTAGTGCCGTTGATGATCTTGTGGGTGAATCTGCATGCCGGTTATTTGCTTGGTTTGGTTTTGATTGGCGCCGCAATCGCGGGTGTGGTGCTCGATGCGTGGTTTGCAGGTGAGAAGCTCGGGGGGCATTGGCCGCGACTGAAGACTTTGCTGCTCGTTTTTGTTGCGTGTCTTGTAGCAGCGAACCTGAATCCGCAGGGACCACGGATCTTTGTGTTTCCGTTTGAGTTCTTCATGTCGCCCGTACAGCAGAACCAGATTGTCGATTGGCTGTCGCCGGACTTTCATGAAAGACAACTCTTCCCGCTGCTGCTTTTGATTATGCTGACAATCGCGTCGCTCGCACTCTCGCCGAAACGAGTCAGGCCGAGTGAGCTGCTGCTTTACTTAGCGACGCTCTACATGACATTGAAGTCAAACAGGCACATGGCGATCTTCGCGCTCGTCGCTGGGCCAATGCTCGCCGACTACTTGCAGCACTGGCTGGACACGACGCGATTCACACGCATGTTTGGCGAGTCGCGTTCGGCTACCACCGGAAGACGAAAGATTATCTTCAATCTCATTCTCCTCGTGCCGTTGATTGCGTGTTTGATCAAGTTGAAGTCAGTGATCTATTCGCCGCCGACACAGGAACGCATCGGTGTGCCACTCAACGCAGTCAGTTATCTCAAAGCAAACGGGATAACCGGCAACACGTTTACGGATCCAAACATCTGGGGCGGATACCTGATCTGGGAAACGCCTTCGAATCCTGTCTACATCGACGGCCGCATCGACATGTACGGCGACGAATTCATGCGAGAATATCTCGGCATCATCCGCGGCATCACGCGCTGGCAAGAGCCGTTTGATAAATACGGCGTCGAGGTCGCAATAGTGAGCCCCACGTCAGTGTTGCGACTGCAACTCGAACAGTCGTCGCAGTGGCAACAAATCTACCGCGACGAAATGGCGGTCGTGTTCCGCCGCAAAAATGATTAGCCACAAAAAGGCACAAAAAGCACACAAGCCGAAAGCTAAGGGGCGCCCATTTGATGAACGCCTTTCATATTCCCTTATGTGCTTTTTGTGCCTTTTTGTGGCTGATTATTGGTGAGAACGTGTTTATAGCGTAGACATATCATCGCGCAGACGGACCAGCAAACAAATCCAGCCATATAGCCGGCAACACTCCACTGTGGCTCTATATGGGAATCAGCGAAGTACCATTGGCCCTGGGACCAAAAATTGTAAGTTAAGAATAAGTACAGGCCGGCGCTCGCGTAATAAGCCAGGGACCACCAGAACCCCAACGCCAAAATGAACGGCACGGGCCACGCCAGATATTGAAGAGCATGCGCGGGGGTCAATAAAAAAAGCAGAAAGAAGATCAATCCGATTTGATAAGTCAGATCTATCTTTCGCCTGTTTAAATAGACGGCGAGCACCAACGCCAAGGCGATAACGAGCAGTTGTAGAACCCGGTAAGCGATCTCGTGGCCAACTTCGGAGATTGGAAACCCGGCTAAAATCAGAGATATTCCCCACCTGCCGTACAAGCCGCGATATCCGAGTGTTGCCTTAAGGATCGCCAACGGATTACTCAGAATGTATGGCACCGACAAAGCCAGTACGACCACCGCAGCAATACAAACAAACAGAAGAACACCTCGTAAAGATTTCCTGTACCAGATATAGACCAGAATTGCCGGAACCATGAGCAAGGGAACTATCTTGATATTTATCGCCATTCCAAAAGCGGCACCTGCCCATTTAATCTGCTCGATCTTTAAAAGATAGACCGCAAGCACGACGAAAAAGATCATCAGCGGATCGGTGTTGCCGTGAAATCCGGAGACAAGAATGGAAACCGGATTAAGAGCGAGTAACACGATCAAGCGTGTCGAAATTCCTGGTATCAGTCTGGTAACAACCAGCACGGTACCGATATCGGCGAGAATTGCGGGGAGGCGTATCAAAAACGGAAACCATGCCGCGCTGCTCATTCCAAGCAACTTGAGGAAGTGAATAATGAATGGAGGATGATTGAATGGGTCGCCATATGGTCCAGCGAACTGATAAGCACATCTCCCACACATCATCGCGTTGTGTGCAAAGGAACGCCAGGTCGCGACGTCGTTGGTTCCGATCGTTACCGCGGCGAGTAGAAATTTGACTAGCGTTGTGATTCCGAGCGCTATGAGAAGAGGGCGCTTCATGGGGACTTCTAGTTTTGGCGTGTTTCGGCCTTTTCGTATCTTTTCAAACGTCGAATGAAGAGCCACCAAACCACCAGGACAACGATCCAGCAGACACCCATCAACCTCGTCGATTCGTCATCTTTAATGAAATACAAATAACTCAATAAAGACCCACTGGCCAGATAGTAGAGTAGTGCCGGTACGAATCCGAGCACAACTGCAAAAGGATCCAGCCAGGGCATGTAATTCGTGCCCCACGCTGGCGTGAATGCGAGGAATAGAAAAGCTGTGACCCCCAGTTGAAAGGAAAGCGGTGGTTTCGTTCCGCGGTTCATTCGAACGGCGTAATAAGCTATGACTCCTAACAAAGCGTAAGCGGCGATGCGAGTGATCGAGCGGAACAAGTCTCCTGACGCAGTAAAAGAAAAAAGTGCTGTGGTCCAACCCCAACGGCCAGGGAATCCTCGATAGCCCAAAACTTCTCGCGCCACCAGAATCGGAGCTTCAAACAAGAAGGGAACTGACACAATCAGAAAAGTCGCGGCTGCTGCGGCAATAAACCAGCGACGGTTCCTGGTGAGGTAAAGCAGAAGCACAGGAACGAAGATTATGGGGACTATCTTAATACTGAACGCCATTCCGAACGCTACGCCCGCTGCTCGAGGTCGCTCAATCAATAACGCTGTTAGCAGAACGAAAAAGATCATTACGGTATCGGTGTTGCCGTGATAACCGGAGATGATAATTGTAGCGGGCGCCAACAGATAGAGAAGAAAGGACCAGGGGCGCAACAGTCCTTCTCTTTGAAGCAGCTTGTAAAGGACGATTGCACTGCCAGCGTCTACGAGTGAGGTAATCAGTCGAAAAACTGTTTCAAATCGCAGGCCGGTAACCATCGATACAAAGTCGACGATTCGCAGAAAGTGAATGATGAACGGTGGATGATTGAAAGGGTTCAATCTGGTTCCACCTGGGTATTGCATGAGTCCTCCGGTTTCATAAACACAGACACCGCATTCTTTCACATGCACGAGAAAATCTTTCCAGACACTGATGTCTGCAGCACCGGCTGTCTTAAATGCCATCCAGGTCTTAAGTACAAACACGCCGGCGGCAGTAATGATGAATACAATCACCCAGATACGGTTAAGAGCTTTCGTCATTGAGCTTGTCTCGGGACCCTTTGAAAGATCACGGCTTGATCATCTTCATAGACATGAGACCACCCGTTATCGTTCCTCAACGCAGTAGACAACGCGACATTGGGATCGATTATCACGGTCTGAATGCCGTAACGATCGAGTGGCTCTTTCCAGTTTCCCACACCGTCGTACACCTGCATTGTCTCGGTGAAGAAGGCATCCCCATAGACGTCTGCGCGCCCATCAATGTAGACGCGATATTCCGGATAAAGCTGATAAATCAAATAGCCGCCCCAGCCGTAGCGGTTGTAAATCGGCCCCGGCAGACGTTGCGACTTGAGAAACTCAACCGCCGCAACCGGGTTTCGGATCGATTCGTAGTAGCGCTGGTGCGACGCGAAGTCCCAGACACGCGTTATAGCCAAGACCACGGGCGCGAGCAGGACGAGGATGTTGATAAGTAATTTTAGGCCGGTGGGACGCACTTCTGCGCCGGTCAGCAATTTCTCCCAGCCACGATCTTTCGCCACAGCCCACAAATGTTTTGCGAGCACTGGCGTCGCGAAGAGTGAAAAGATCGGAATGTGACGGACTGAACGCAGCGCGCCTAACGCCGTAATCAGCACGAGGAATATCTCGCCGAGGCGCGGGCGTGTTGGTGATAACGCCATTGCAGCGAAAGTGCTGAGCAGGAGAATCGCAAGCGGCAGGTAAGTGGTTTGATGAAAGTTTGGTGATGCCCATTCCTCTATGAACGCTGCCATCGACGGCGAGGTGAGTGTTTCGTAAGGATAAGAGAACATGCGAAAGCCGTTCGGGTTGAGCGGCACGACTGCGGTGCAAAGAAGCAAAACCATAACGAGCGGGCGTATTTGATTCCACTCACCGTCGAGCACCGCGCGTACGATGTACATTCCGATCAGCGCGAGACCCAGTGCGAAACCGGCGTGAAGATTGACCCACAGCAGCATGAGCGGCACGAGCCACCACAGTCGCCGCTTGTCTAATTGTTCAAGCAGAGCGATGTAAATACTCGCGAGCAGCAGCGTGAGCATTTGCGGCCTCACACCAAACAATGGGAACGACGCTCCCGCTGCGAGTACGATTGCGATGCCGGCTGCGTATGGCCTCCCTTCGCAACGTCGATATGTAAGCCACAAGGCGATAACGATAATGAGTGAGAAAATCGTGACGAGACTGGTCAAACCGCCGACGCGGTAAATGCCATCCATGATCACTTCTGAAAGCCATTCATGGGCTACCCACTCGCTGCCTTGTTTAGTGAACGAATAATCATCCGTGTGCGGAATGCTGCGCGTGTCGATGATCTGTTGACCGGCTTTGAGGTGCCACCACAGATCAGGATCGATCGACACCGATTGACGCACGGCGAGCACAAAGATCATCGAGAAAAGCACGATGGGAACGACGCGTCGGATGGTTAGCGTTGGCATACGTTTTTTAGCCGCGGATTTACACGGATAAACACAGATAAGCGTTCATCTGCGTAAATCCGCGGCTAATACAATTCCCAAAAACACGAGAGCTGCGAGCGAACACCACAACGCCCAGCGGTCGTAACGCGTTCGTTGAAAGTTAATACTTGGACTCTCGTCGAAGAATCCGAACGTAAAAAACGGTGTGGCTGCGTAAAGCGGCTGGTTGTCAGAACGCACCCACTTCGGATGAAATGTTTGCGCGATAAGCATGGGCACAGACTGCTCGGATGAAGCGACCGGCATCTTCTCACGGTCCAACGCCGCTCTGATTGTTTTCCATGCATTACGAATCGCACTCGAATCGTAATGCTCTGAAGGCTCAGGCTCGTCGATCCACTCACCGGTAGGTTCTCGTGGCCGTTCGATCACAACAGCGCGAGGAAACTGGCTGATTTCTGACTTGATCCGTGCAAAAAACGGCGCATCGCTGGAAAGCAAAATCAATGTGTGGTTCTGGGCGAAGGCTTTCAACTGTAGCAACGCCTTCGCTTCATCCTGATATTCGTACGTGTCAATTACCAAAGCGCCAAAATGATCAAGCTGCGGCAACAAATCGATCCGTCGTTCGGGTGAGCGAACCAGCAAGACATCAAACCAAGCATCATTGAACTGTTCTTCAGCCAGTCGAACGAAATCGTACTGTCCTCTACCTCGCATCTTGACGGTGAAGTCGCTCACCAGCAAGGCTGGGCGATACTGTAGCTTACGAACAGTCGGAGCCGGCTGCGCCAGCTCAAAGATGGCCCATCCTCCAATGTCATGACGCGCCACCACTCCCGCTTCACGACTCAGTCTCTCCTTCATCTCCTCTGATCCTATAATCACGTAACGTACACCGATGAATTGCAAGCGCTTGATGTGTTGGGCCAGGGGTTGATTGATGAAGTCAAGATCGGCCATCAGCGCGGAGCTGATACCGAAGTTTTCTCGATACGAGGAGAAGGCATTCAATTCGGCGTTGAAGAAGCTCGAGTTGGGTGACGCTTCCCGGTAGACAATGCTTATTACTTCGTTGCCCTGCGAGCCGAGGTAAGCATTCAGCGCGAGACTGTCGGAACGGAGCAATCCACTGTCGGCAAATGAAGGCAAAACCTCAACCAGGTAACGGCCGTCTTTGCGGGTTTTGCCAAACTCCAGCACTCCGGATATTCGTTCAAACGTTTCGGGTGTGTAGTACGCAAAGGCTTTGGTGAGTTTCTTGCGAGACATCGCAATCGCGAGTGCGAGCAGCATTATGAGACTCAGCACTACGACCGTGACCTGTTTACCAAAACTCGGAGCTGCGGCAGTGTTTTGTGCTGGTGAGGCCCACCGCTTTCGTTTTTCAAGAAAAAGCTCAGCAACATATGCCAGTGAAATTCCCACCGGCACGCAAAGCAGGAAATTGAACGTTGAGAAGAAACGAAAGACCTGAAGCGGAAACCACGCAGGAGCAAAGCTTCCCGCAAACAGCAGGGCCAGAAAGAGAACGAGACAGGTGGTTAGATATGGCCCAAGTCTGCCAGAACGACGCCGCCACCAAATCAGGGCGCCCATGATCGCCAAAAGGTACCAGCTCCATAACGGTGTAGTCATTAGGGAAATCAATGGCCTGACGAGGGGACGCGTCACGAGATACTCATACGAGCTAAGCATTGGCACGATCCAAAAAGCGCACAATGCAAGTGCGAGCAACGGCGATAACAGGTGTAGCAGCAAATTTGATTGTTGTTGCTTGCGCTCCTCTAAGTTCGCGGCCCGCGCCCATCTGGAGATGTCCCAGACAAGAACGGCGGCAATAAAGATGTTTGCTGTGATCGCATTGAAGAAGTTTGCAAGAACAGTAAGGCTTAAAAGAACGGCAGCGCACCCAAATGTCCAAAGCCTCTGTCGCGGCAGCAGGTAAACAAGGATCCATAAGAGCATCAGCACAAATCCCAGAGGCTGCGTATAAAAACCATCGAGAAGCGTGCTCGACATATCCAGCCCATTATTCGGCTGGATAACTTCCCCCAGCGAGTAGATAGTGGCACTGGCTATAGCGGCGCCCACCGCGATTGCGTGGTTCTTTCCTGAGTGCACGTAGGTCACTAACCAGAATGCCAGCGGTATCAGTATCAGTGGTATGGCGACGACGAGCTTGAAAGCAGCCTCAAACGATACGAGACCCGTATGGTGTAGCAGCGAAACCAGCCAGAAGAATAGTGGTGGATAAGAATTCGGCAGTGGCATGCCGGCAAAATAGGCATTGGTCCAACCAAAGGTATCGGGAAAGATCGACTGGTCGTAGATTTGTGCGGCTGCATAGTGACCCGATCCATCCATCGCTCTAGACGCGACACCATGGATCACTTCAAGCCAAACAAAACTAGTGAGGGCCACGGGGAAGATCACGATCATGGCGATAACGTAGGCACGCTTCATAAGGGTCTATTTGATTCTTAGAACCTCGTGTCCGTATTCATCTTTGTAGACTGGCTCGAGATATCTTTCCTTATAAAGTGTGAATGTGGCCCAATTACGCAAAACTGGATACTCTGGAGTTCGCGGGCCGGCTCGGTCTTCCGGTTTCGCGATCAAACTCATTCCACCGGTCCCTTCGAGGCCCATTTGAGCCGCAAAAATAAACAGCGAGGGACTATAGATGACGTGGGTGAGCCCTTGCTGCTTTAGTTGCTCGTTTACCGCGTGAAGCGAATCGTTTTCTACCAGCAGACGCCGCCATTTGGTCGCAAACCAACTCTCGTCTGCGTAGTAAGGGCGCTTCAGCCCGTAATTCATCTGAGCCCCTATCATCATTACTCGAGCTGTTGAGGGTAGTTCACGGTTAACAAACTCAATCGGTCTATAAAATAGAAATTGAGTTAAAAATTCATGGCGAGAGACAGTTCCGGTCACGTAATGGACCGAGTTGAAATGTCGAAATATAAGAACACAGTTTGTGATAATTGGGGCCAGCGCCAGAATCACCACATACACCGGAATTCCTTTAGCAACCGCGAGTCTGGTGCCTAACCGCCTTGACAACGCATCGAGTGCATAAGCAGCAACGATCGTCAACGCAGGATAAGCAGGAACAAGATAGCGAGAGATCCATGCCGTCGCGGTCACGCTAAACACAAACCCCAGACCAAGAATCAGCAACCACCAGATCCATTTGCCCGGCTTCAGGAAAACGATGAGAGGAATGACCAGAAATAAATAGTTCGGAAATTGATAGGGTTCTGCCATCAGGTAAGCCTGCGGCCTGAAGAAGAACTCCCACAATCGCATCGGGTGCCGCTCCACACGCATGTTTGCTGCTTGCGTTAGCTCCTTTTGCTGCGCGGCAACGATATCGGGGATCGCTTTGCGAACGGCTTCAAAATGCGCATCGAGCTTTCGCTCATCCTCAGCATTGAAGTAGCGAATGCCATTCGGTCCAAACGCGGCGACCTCACCGGTAACAAATGGATAGATAGGATTGTGAAACCAGATCGCGTTCTTGATGTACCACGGTGACGCTACAACCAACGCGAGGAATGTGTAAACAACCCCGTACTGTAGAACCTTTCGGATCGATTCACGGCTTCGAATCGTTTCGACCAGATAGAGTATGGCGACGAAGAATATCCACAGCGCGGCAGTATGCTTGATTCCCAGACTGAAACCCGCAAAGACTGCCGAAAGCCACAACCATGCACGACTGCGAGTCGTGAGATAGTTGATCATCGCGTAAGTGCATGCGAAGAGCATTCCCGCGAGGGAAACGTCGATGCGCGTCGTGATTGCCAGCTCCACGATCATACCCGAAGCGAAGAACGCAAACAGCGCCATCACCCCGACTCGTCGCGTAAAAAATCTGCAGCAAAAAGCATAGAGCAGAACCGCAGTAGCCATTGCCACGAACAGGCTGAATAGTTTCGCCGCGACGTCCGATCCTGCCAACAAAAAAACTGCATAGATCATGTGGACGAGGAACGGCATGTTGCCTAACGAGTTGTCATAAGACGGAAAGACGCGGCCCGCCTGAACAAACTGAAGCGGCACCGGCAAGTGATAGATGAGCTCGTCCGCGACGTGAGGAGGCGTTAATGCCCGCAGCACAAGCAAAGCAAATAAACCGGTAAACGCGCCCGCGACGAGCTTCGCTTCAAATGCAGTTTGCGTGGCGCGAATCAAGCTTTGCCACAACTGCGGAAGATCACGTGCTGTTAATAGTAGCGCCACAAGCAGCAGCGCGAGTATGGCCCAACCGCGCAGCAAGCCCAACAATCCCATCAACAAGACTAGTAGACCAACTACACCCGCGCCGAGGAAAAAAGAGAAGCTCAGATGTTCTGCTGAGTTTATAAATTGAAGCGAGAATCTCTTCGTGAGGCTGTTGCCGACAGAGAGTAAGACGGATGAAAGTGTGACGGCGGCGACCAGATCAAACACGTGGTCCAAAACCGCCAACACCCCGGTCGTGTTCTCTGCCGCAGCACCGAGGTAAACGTGAGTTAGCGTAGCGGCAATGCACAAAGCTGCGCCGGCAACTGCTGCAACTCTCGCCGTTTTGGTAACTGGTGGAGATTGAGACATCAGGGTTTGCTTTTCTCTGTGCAACCTCTGGGTTCTCTGTGTCTCTGTGGTGCTATCGGCGACAATCACCACAGAGGCACAGAGGGCGCAGAGGTTGCACAGAGAGGTAGTTTAATCACGCTTTCGGTTGGCATACCAGAATGAACTGGTATCCGAACAGCGTCTTTCTCAACCTGGCCAAACCCCAATTCATCATGTGGAGAAAGCTCAAGATTCGACCTTTGCTGGTGGCCGGCAGGATTAGCGGAAGCGGTATCGGTGTAACACTTGTGCTGAGCACATCCAGACCCGAGTCGTTTGCAATTCGTTTGGAGCTGGCGAGCGTGAAGAACCGAAGGTGAGTTTCGTCAAGAATTCCCACGCGACTGTAATTGAATCTTCCGAAAAGCAAATTCAATCGCACCCAGATATTCGCCACGTTTGGCAGAGACATCAGCACTTTGCCGCCGGGCTTGAGCTGCTGGGCCATCCTTTTCAGAAACTGTTGCGGATTACGAAGGTGCTCGACAACATCGCCTAAAACAATCGCGTCGTATTTTCCTAAACTCGAAAAGTCCAACTGTTCGGCATCGCCCACGATCATCCGCTGGCAATGCTTTTGCGCGATCTGGGCCATCTCCGGATCACTCTCGACACCAGTGACCACACAGCCACGCTTCGTCATCTCTGCACTGAGATAACCGGTCGCAGTCCCTACTTCCAACACCTCATCGGGTCTCTCGCGCTCGATCCATTCCAGAATTTGTGAGTGACTGCTGTATGGATCGTCACGCTTGTAGGTGTAGTGCTCTCCGTCTATATCGTATTTCGGCTCATACATCAGTTTGGCCTTGTGTAGCCTGTACGTCAGCGCGGCTTTCACGCAGTTGAACGCATAGAAGATCCCGTTCACGTGACAGATTTCATCACCATAGTAAGTCGGAATCGGCCGTTCGCAAATGCGCAGCCGCGCCTCATGAAACTGGATCAGGATGTCGGTATCGAAGTGCCACTCGTTCGAGTTTTGGCGAAACGGAACTTGCTTCAATGCTGCACAACTATACAGGCGGTATCCCGAGTGGAATTCAGAGAGACGCATCCCTGTGATCCGGTTTTCCAGCCACGTGAGGATCTTATTGCCGAGGAATTTGTATTTCGGCATTCCGCCTGCGAGTGGATCCCCACCGTCGGCCATGCGGGATCCGAACACCATGTCAGCCTCATCAGTTTCGAGCGGCGCGAGCAACTTGGGCAATACCTCGGGCGCATACTGTCCGTCGGCGTGAAGCATCACGACGATGTCGAGCCCACGTGCGATCGCATAGTCATAGCCGGCTTTTTGATTTCCGCCGTAGCGAAGGTTCTTCGCGTTTCTGTGAATGGTGAGCTTCTCGACGGTCTTGGCGTGCTTGTATCCGATCGCGGCGTAATAGGTGTTGTCGGTCGAGCAATCGTCGAAGAGGAATACCTCGTCGACCTTGTCCCAAACCTCCTGAGGAATGCGATCGAGGGTCCAATCGAGTTTGTTAACGGCGTTGTAGGCAATGACGAAAATGCCGATGCGCTTCTTGCTCACGAGACACCTCTGGCAGATTTTGAGCAACTGCTTGGCAAGCATTGTGCCGGGGGAAAAAGACTAAATATTTAGAGGAATTCGTCTGTTAGGACTGTGCGCTTAGACAACAACTGCTCGCCAGCGCGCAGTTTGAAGGATGCTTTATCCACAGATTACACACACACAATAAATCAGCGTAATCTGTGGATAAGACAATTTATGCCTCGTGGACGCCGGTGTCTTCGACTTTGTACTTTCGGCCGCAGCGCTCACATGTCGCATTATCCGGCTTCAGCGGTCGGGCACAGAAACATACCCAACCTCCATGTCGCGCCGGGTTTCCGTAAACCAGCTCATGCGGGCGAACGTCGTGAGTTACGACAGCGCCCGCTCCGATGAGGCAACGTGCGCCGAGTCTGACGCCGCAAACCACCGTTGCGTTAGCGCCGATGGTTACTCCTTCTTCGATCCACGTTTCCACCGGCGTCCAGTCTGTGTCGCGACTCCGCGGAGCTAGATCGTTAGTCAGAACGGCGTTTGGACCAAAAAATACGTTGTCTGCGACGTGCACGTGCTGCCAGATGCAGACTCCGTTTTTGATCGTTACGTTGTTGCCGATGCTGACTCCGCTTTCAATGAAAGCGTGATCCCCGATGTTGCAGTGAGAGCCGATGATCACATTTTTCAACACGTGAGCGAACGCCCAGATACGTGTGCCTGCACCAATCGCATCTGTTTCTACGAGCGCTTTCTCGTGGATGAAGGTGGCGTGTTCAGGTTCGACCATAAGGTCGATGATAATAATCGATGTAGCGGTCTACGCTCTACTGCGGCGCTTCAATATCAGATATCCAACTGCGACAACAATGACAAGAAGCGCTACGATGGTCGTCCAGTTAAAACGCATCGGTCGGGTGTGCCTCTGACAGGAATTTGAAAACTAATTGCGAACGGGCAAACGCGGGAAATTTGTCTGCGTCGACGTGGTGTTCTGCTTCGCTTTCAGTGATTCCGCATAGTGATAGATAACACGATCTTTCTCGGGTACAAGACCCGCGATCTCAGTTTCATTCTTGATCACTGCGGCAAACTGTTTACTGCCACGCACCACCGCATCATCGCCTTTCTTGAAGCCCCAGACAAGTGCTGCCGGCGCCGTGTAAGGAAAGATTAGCGCCGAAGTCGCTGCCGCACCGACTGCCATCATGCCGGTGCGATTGCCACCTTCAGCGGCTGCGGTTAGCTGCACGGGGATCTTTGTGCCGTCGATCGCGACGATTTGTTCCATCTGAAAAGTCAGCGCGCCGCCACGCCCGAAGCTCCCGGCTTTCCTAACATGGACAATCTTCGCGCGCGCGATCGTCCCGCGCGGGATGATCAGTGCATCGTCAACAAAAACAGGACGCGCGACCGCGAATGCAATCGTGTTGTTGATTTTGAAGTCGGCGGATGAGACCGGATAAAGCGTCTCGACAATGACGGCCGTGCCGCGCGGCAACTTGACCGTCTTGATCGGCGATATATTCGGCTGGCCGGCTTCAGGCAGGTTTGGCGGACCGTTCGGAACAACGGACATCACCTGCAACACGTTCTCTGGCACTCCGCGTCGCTTCATATCGTCGAGCACCGGAGGGAAGACGTCGAAGTTACACGACGTCGTGAGAATGGTGGCGATGATCAGCTCGGGTCTCATGCCCTTATGGACCATAGTGAGGACGTCGCGATTAGAAAGGATCCGGACAGAGCGCGTGGGGTTTTTGGTGTTCTGTCCGAAGTTCTCCGCGGCGGTTGTTAAAAACAGAACGAGAGCAATAGTCAACCAGTGTTTCCATCTCATAGCCCGGACTCCTGGCGCGCGCACAAACTTGGGGAGTCTTCGTACCGCAAGCAATGTGCCGGGAAAAAAGCTGGAAAACTGAGTGGATTCTAACTATTAGGTGTGCGCTCAGACCCAACTGCTCGCCAGCGAGCAGTTCCGTGAATAAAGACTTAGGGCATGAAGACAGGGTTTGCCTCACGACCGTATTGCTTATACTCGTCCTCACCGCGCGGCAAAAACTCTTCATTTGGTAGTCGCACCCGACATGTCGTGTGCCAATGACACACGATCCGAATTCCTTGACATCAGGTGAAAGAGTATGGTCTAAAACCCTTCACTAGCATTGCCAAACAATCGTCGCTAATCAGCTCATTAGACAGTATGTGAAACAGGAGTCAAAAGGATGGATCCCTCAGCCACTAAGCCAAACTCACTGGCGCAAGCTCTTGCCACGGCACTAGTACTTTTTGTTGTTGGTATTTTAATAGCTGGCTCACGCCTACAGTCGAGTAGCGCCGCGCCGCAGGAAAGAGCCTTTGAGAACAACATACCGGATCACATTCCGATCAAGATCAAAATCAAAAAAGAGAAGGAACCATCGTTTAAGGACTTAAAGAATGAAAAGTGGCTGCGGGAGCTTGAATTTGAAATAACCAACACGGGGGAAAAGCCGATTTACTTCCTTTACATAACGATGTGCACCAACGTGAAGGTTGATAACGGCCTGGAGATGGTTTATCCAATTGTGTACGGAAGGGCAGAATTGGGTGACATAGTGACCAAAGCGACCAGCAACGATGTTCCAATTCAGCCTGGTGAAACACAGATTTTCACAATAGGTGAGGCACCTTATTTTGAGAAAGGTGTACGAGAAAATCGCTGGCCACAATCAACTAAGCTCACTGCCAAAATTCAGGTACTAAGTTTTGGTGATGGTACAGGCTACTTTGGCACTGGACCGTTTCCCCCGGCGCGAAGACAAGCAGCCGTAAAGGACAGCGAGTCACCACCGCAAAAGGCGCGAGCAACGCTGAGAGAACCGCTTGGCAAGTTGCGCGCCCACTCTACAGAGTATTCAAGCTCTAAGCCGGCATTTATGTCGGCTAATTTTTTATCTTCGGAAGACCTGATTACTACCGCATCAGCAGCAATGCAACCGGCGGTAAGTTGCCTTTTTTCTGAATGTACTCCGGTAGTACCGTGGACGGGATTTGTCTGTTGGGCCAATGACAATGATCCAAACAAGGACCGATGCAGAATTCAAAATCGTCCCACGCTTGATGTAGTAAATGGCGTTTGTAGGGAACTGGAATTGACAACTACTGAATGTACAGCCGGTTCGGAAACTTATCTGTGCTTAGTGATCAATGTTTACGAATGTGGGCTTGGTCCATTGCCAAAGGCCTCTCCAACACCGACACCTTCACCACAGCCATGCGAATACTGTATCGACGAGAACGCGCTTCATCCAGCGGACTGCTCAGATCCCGCTCATCCAAAGTGTAATAACGCCTTTTGGGAGTACGAGGAGAATGGCTGCTGCTATGCAATGACGTGTGAAAAGGCAGGTCGCGTGCCTCCGCCACCACTTCCTTGTCCGCCAGGTTATTTTCGCCCCAGTCTTCAACTGTTGCCATATCCAATTTGTAATTGGGCACCATGCATTCCCATTCCCGGCGGCGGCCTTTCCTTCTGCTTTAACTGCGATCAAAGTGAGTGTGAAAGCATGGGTGGGTACTGGAACTTCACAGCGCAAACATGTGATGAGCATCAGGGCCCTGGCATCTACGATCCCGACTCACCTATCGTCATTGATATTGAGGGCAACGGCTTTGCGCTGACTAATGCAGCAAATGGCGTGGCTTTCGACCTCAACAGCAATGGGCCTCTCGAAAGAATTTCATGGACTATGCCGTCCTCCGATGACGCCTGGCTCGTTCTTGATCGAAACGGCAATGGCTCCATCGATAATGGCCAGGAGTTGTTTGGGAACCGCACTTTCCAACCTGAGCCACCTTCAAACATCGCTAAAAACGGCTTTTTGGCTTTGGGGATATTCGACACCGCGGCGAATGGCGGTAATGGCGACGGCATCATTGATCAGCATGATGCAATCTTTTCGCTATTGCGCTTATGGCACGACACAAATCAAAACGGCAAGTCCGAAGCGTCAGAATTGCACCCACTACAGGAGCTCGACGTAATCGCACTTTCGATCAATTACACAGAGTCGAAGCGTGTTGACAGGTACGGAAATCAATTTCGTTATCGTGCGAAGGTGATGGACACCCAGGGTAAGAAGGTCGGACGCTGGGCTTGGGATGTTTACCTGCTTAGGCAATAATCGACCAGTTGACTCAGGATCGGGTAAGTCGCGTCGGCCTTCGTGAGCGCGAGGGGTTTTCGTCACCGAAAAAGTTAAATGGTCATCCGTTCGGTTGCCACTGTGTCGAGCTCAGTCAGCACGCCCTTCTCGAGGTGCATCTGTTCGGAGGCGAAGCTGGCGGCGTGTGGGTCGTGGGTGACGAGCATGATGGTTTTGTTCAGCTCGTGATTCAGAGTGGAAAGGATTTGCATCACTTCTTCGCCGGAGCGCGCGTCGAGGTTGCCGGTCGGCTCGTCAGCGAGGATCAGATCGGGATCGGTGACGATTGCGCGCGCGATCGCCACGCGCTGCTCCTGTCCACCCGAGAGTTGTTTCGGTTGATGATTCATGCGGTCGCTTAGACCAACGAGATCGAGCGCGGTCTCGACGTTCTTTCGTCGCTCTGCTTTCGACAGCTTCGTCAACAGCAACGGCAGCTCAACGTTTTCAAACGCAGTCAGCACGGGCACGAGGTTGAACGTCTGAAAGATGTAGCCGATGTGCGCGTTGCGCCAAACCGCGAGCTGGCTCTCCGACATGCGCGTCAGTTGCGTTCCCATGACTTCCACATCGCCGTTCGTCGGGCGATCGATTCCGGCCAGTAGATTCAGTAGAGTCGACTTGCCCGAGCCGCTTGGCCCCATCAGCGCCAGAAAGTCGCCCTCGTGCAACTCGAGATCGACGTTATCCAAAGCGACGACTTCAAAACCGTCGCGATTGAAACGCTTACTTACATTGCGCACTCGCACTATCGCATCAGACATAATATTTCCATCCTCAGCTATTGAACTTTGACACGATCGCCATCGCGTAGCTTATCCACACCCGCTACCGCCACAGACTCGTTGCCGCTCAATCCATCGAGAACTACGTAAGCGTCACCCGACTCTTCACCGGTCCGAATGTTTCGTTGCTCAACCTTATTACCCTTTACGACGAACACAAACGAGCTGTTGTCTTTTTTCATGACCGCGGTTTTCGGAACGAGCACACGCGCGATTGTCTTGTTCTCAGTTGCGGATGGTTTATCAGCGAGGAAGTTTACACGCGCATTCATCTCTGGTCGCAACTGCTCGTTCGGATTCTCGACCTTCACCTTCACCTGGACCGTCGACTTCGCGCGATTTGCCTCAGGCGCGATCTCTTCGATGAAACCCGTGAAGCGAAGATTCGGGTAAGCTTCCGGAATGATCTCGGCGCGTTGCTCCGGCTTCAAGCGCGCAAAGTCAGTTTGGCTGATGTCGAGCTCGACTTGTAAATCGGTCAGATCGGCGAGATCGACGACCGATGTGCGTGCGCCCGAGCCACCGAAAGCTGATGGGCTGACCATCTCACCACGCTCGACGATTCTCTGTAAAACTGTTCCCGTGACGGGCGCTTTGATCTCAGTGGCTGCGAGCTGCGTGTTGGCGTAGTCGAGCGCCGCGCGCATCTGCTGCACTTCTGCTTCAGCGGCGCGAATCTCTTCTTTGCGTGGACCAATGTCGGTTATCGCACTCGACTGTCGCGCTGCCTGAAGCATTGCGGCGGCACTATCACGGTTCGCGAGTGCGCGATCATAATCTGCTTTCGAAGAGACGCCCGAGCGATAGAGTGATTCGGTGCGCTGGTATTCAGCTTCGGCGTTCTTCAGGTTGGCCTCGGCTTGCAGGACGGCGGCTTTGTCTTTCAACTTCTCTTCAGGACGCGAGCCGGTGCGCAAACGATCGAGTCGTGCTTGTGCGGCGGCGAGATTGGCCTGCGCCTGGTTCACTTGTGCGCGAAACTCGCTGTCTTCGAGACGGACCAGGACTTGTCCTTCCTGAACGTTGTTGCCTTTCTCGACGCCGATCCACGCGACGCGTCCCATCACTTTCGCGCCCACGGCGATCTTGTGATGGGCCACCACGTAACCCGACGCGGACAACACACTCTCGCCTGCCGATGCGCCGCCACTCTCGACGCGCACCGTAGCCACCGAGATCGTCTTCGCGCCGGAAAACAGGAAAACATAAGCGAGTGCGACGAGCGCCAGCAGCACCGCGATGCCGAGCAGCAAAAGCTTCGGCGTGCGATTGCCGGCAGCGGGCGACGGCGCCGGCCCGCGATCGATCTTCAAGCTCCGCAGACGCTTGTTGAGATCTTCCTGACCTTCTGATTTCGTGCTGGTTACCATAAAACTGTGGACAGGATTTACATGATTTTGAACAGGATTTACATGTTCATCCTGAAACATCTTGTCAATCCTGTCTAACTACGCCCGCAACGCATCGACGATCTTGAATCGCGACGCGCGAATCGACGGCAGCAACGATCCGATCAACCCGATCACGCCGCCAAAAGCCAACGCAATGAGCATCAAGTCATACGTCACGCGGAAGTTGAACGCAATCTCGCTAAACGTCACAAAGTTTGACGTACCTGTCGAAATAAAATTCAACGGCAGCGCCAGCAGGATTCCGATCACAGCGCCGATCAGTGCGATCGCCAATGACTCCAATAAAAACGAGATCAAAATACTGAGCCTGCCAAACCCAAGCACACGCAACGTCCCGATCTCTTTCGTGCGTCGCGCCACCGCAGCATACATCGTGTTCATGCCCGCAAAGCCCGCGCCAACGGCCATGATGAACGAGATGAATCCCGCCAGATACTTTAATGCTAATGAAGTGGCGCCCTGCTGGTCTTCATAGAAAGTGCGCTCTGACAAGGCTTTCAAATGCAGTTTCGGATCTTCAGTGATCCGCTTGCTCAGCGCAGACAAAGCATTTGCATCTTTCACGCGCATCAATACCGACGAGTAGTTCTCGCGCTTCGTCGAGCTTGCGAGCGAGTTGATGTCGACCCAGATTTCCGATTCGAAAGCCTTTCCCGCTGAGTCAAACAAACCGACGACTGTGTAATCCGTCGTTTGAATTCGAAAACGATCGCCGACGTCGAGTCCCTGGAATCTGTCGGCAATACGCTTCGAGACAACTGCTTCCGTAAGTCCGGGTTGAAAAAGCCGTCCCGCGACCGTTTGAAATCCCGAGCGCAACTTGAACGACATTGGACCAACACCGCGCACCGTCACATTCGATCCCTGGCTCATGCCTTTTCGAGCTTTGTAGATCAGTGTGACGAGCTCGCCCGCGACGAGTGGCTTATCGGCTTCGCGCTCGACGCCGTCGAGATAGATTAGATCGTTGAAGTTCTCGCGCGTCACTGAGCTGTTCAACTCGGCAGTGCTGCCTTCACGCAAGACGATCATGTTTAGCGGCTCACCGCTGCTCGACAAAGTCAGATCGATACCACGTGCGAGCGCCATCACCATCAGGAAGACCGCCACCGTCAAACCGATCGTGAACGCCGTGGCGAGGGTGCTGCTTTTTCTAACGACGATATTGCGAATGTTGTACTTGAGCGGTAGGGCCATCTTATTCCGTGCTCCGCAATGCTGCAGCGATCGTCAAACCCGAGACTCGATACGCCGAGTAGCTCACGCTGATCAGTCCCACCAAAATCGACAATATAAACGCGCCGGCCAACGTCTCCTTAGTTGGAACAAACGCAAGGAAATTCGGAATGATGAGACTCAGATCGATTGAGTTGAAGAGTAACACGGCAGCGCCGATGCCGATGCCGGCGCCTATGCACGACACCATCAGCGCCTCACCGACAAACAGCGCGGCGATCGTGCCGCGTTGAAAACCGATCGCTTTCAACGTGCCGACTTCCTTCGTGCGCTCGCGGACGGTCATCGCCATCGTGTTGCCCATGACGAGCAGGAGCGAAAACGTGATTGCAGCCATGATGCCGTAAAGAAATTGTTTGACTCCACCCAGCATCGCCTGGAAGCTCAGGGCAAACTCGCGCTCGCTCTCGGTCTTCGTTGGCGCGTCGGTGTTGGCGAAGAGTGAATCGACTGCCTGGCCAATGCGTGGCACGTCTTCGGGTGTGTTGGCGACAATGCTGAACGTGCTGGCCTGGTCCTTGGCCCACGCAGGCAACAGCTCGTTGACATACTCGTAATGAAAGTAAAGTGTCCTTTCATCGCCACCGCCGGTGTAGACCCCACGAATGATGAACTCGACTTCCTGGTTATAGATCGGGCTCTTCAACGTGACGCGCTGCCCGGGAGTAAAACCGAAAAGCTTAACGAGCTTTATGCCGACGATCGCGCCCTGGCGATCGTTGATGAAGGCTTGCCACTCTGCGTCAGACATTTTCAGCTCGGGAACTACCTCGTGTAGCTTGCCTGCATCGACAGCGAAGTTTGCAAAAAAGTTTTTTTCGTCTTTGTAGATGCCGCCGAACCAACTAAACGGCATCGCCTCCTTCACGCCCGGCACCGTCTTGATCTTCTGCAGATGGGCCATCGGAATGACGAACCCCAGCGAGACCGCATGGCGCGACACGAGTCTTAGCGGGCTTGTTTCGTTGGCGCCGCGGTCAAACTCCGTCAGGATCGTCGCGAGGCTAATGATCAGAAATACCGAGACCACCAGACTCGACATTGTGAGCAGTGTGCGGAGTTTATTCCGCAGAACGTTCTTGAAGATCAGCTTTGCATATTTCATTGGAGGTCACCGTCGCGAAGTACGATACGAGTATGCTTTTACGTGTGCAAGCAAAAACATGTTCACAAAAAGGCACAAAAGACTCCGCAGCAGCTTTTGTGCTTTTGTGCCTTTTTGTGGCTAAGACATTTAGTTGTAGCCTGCGGGCGACAATTTTAGACCATCTCGGCCCGTTATTCGTCTAAAAACATTGGTAGCTGCGCGAGTCAAAAATGTTATATTGAATTCGCCCCTCGACCGACGCGTTACCTCACCTGAAACAACGAGCACTTCCGAAATCGTAACGGAGCCCTTCGTTTATGCGAACCGCATGCTGTGCCGCCCTAACGTTTATCCTCCTGCTTCTTTTGATCCGCCCGGTGGAAGCGGCTACAAACAAGAAACCGGTTTTACTTAGTCAGGCTGCAAGCACACGTGCGATCGCGCTCGAATCGGTGACGTTCAGGGCGGAACCGTTTTCGCCCACCACCAGCCCCGCGTTCAGCACCGACAACCGAACCCGAGTTTGCATTTTCGCAATGGATCTCGAGCTGCTGGCGGGTGAAGGCGCGAATGCCTTTTCATCCGATGTTCAGGACAGCAGCGGCAAGTTGTATCCATTGCGCGTCGAATACGTCGGTCAGGTTCCAAACTTTCCCGGCATCACCATGATCGTCGTCCGGCTTGCTGACGATCTGGGTGACGTCGGCGACGTTTTATTACGCGTAAACCTGCACGGCATGTCGAGCAATCGAGTGCGCGTTGCGATCGGACATTCAGGTGGTGGACCAACTGATGATGTGGGCTCCGCTCCAACTCCTGCGCCGGACACGCCGCCCAGCGCCGATCCGCCGCTCACTCCGGATCCATACACCGGTCCAGCCTCAGACGCCGACACGGTGCGCTTTCTCGAACAAGCGAGCTGGGGCCCGACGACGGCTGAAATCGCGCGCGTGAAAGCGATGGGCTTCAAGGCTTACCTCGACGAACAGTTCAGCCTCGCGCCAACGAACCCGGGTAAAGGTTCAAATTATCCCGATCTGGCGTTTCCCCTCGACGATTCGAGCCAGCAGTGCCCGACTACCAATCCGGCGGATCCAAACTACAACCAGACTGTTTGTCTCCGCGATAACTACACGGTCTATCCGCTGCATCGAAACTTCTTCAGCAACGCGCTTTATGGAAACGATCAGTTGCGACAGCGCGTGGCTTTTGCCCTCCACCAGATTCTTGTGGTGTCGGCAAACAGCGAGGTCAACCGTCCAAGCTGGATGACGCCGTATCTTCAGGCGCTCGATCGAAACGCCTTCGGCAGCTATCGAACGCTACTCAACGAGATCACGCTCACGCCGGCGATGGGTGAGTTTCTCGATATGCGTTTGAGCACGCGAACCAGTCCCAACGAGAATTTTGGGCGCGAAGTATTGCAGCTCTTCTCGATCGGCACTGACGTGCTCAACCTCGACGGAACACCACAACGCGACGCGCAAGGCAATCCGCTCGCGACCTATACGCAGGCGGACGTAAACGAGTTTACGCGTGTGTTCACCGGCTGGAACTTCAACACTGCTATCGGCGCGGGCATCACAAATTATCGTGACCCGATGGTTCCTCGCGGTGGCACCCAGCATGATGTCGGCGCAAAGACGCTTTTGAATGGATTCACCATCGCGGCCTGCGCGAATACAAATACGGCTTGCGCCCAGTCAGACATGACGGCAGTCATGAATCACCTCGTCAACCATCCGAACGTCGGCCCGTTTATCAGCAAGCAGCTCATTCAACATCTCGTGACGAGCAATCCGAGTCCTGCTTACGTCGAGCGTGTGGCGCGAGTTTTCAACAACGATTGCAATGGGCTCTATTCGCAAGGATGCACGAACACGCGCGGCAACTTGAAGTTTGTGGTCCAGGCGATTCTGCTCGATCCGGAAGCGCGCGGTGATCTCAAGACTGATCCAAACTACGGCAAGCTTCGTGAGCCGGCGCAGTACGTCAACGGCTTCCTGCGTGCTTTCAACGTGAAGTCGTTTGATAAGACGACGACGAGCGACGGTGTTCTGGGCAACCGAAGTGTCACCGACTTTACCGGCACTCTCGACCAGCCGATCTTTCAGCCGCCGACCGTGTTCAGTTATTACCAGCCAGGTTACGAAATCCCCGGCACGAAACTACTTGGCCCATCGTTCGGCATTCTTTCGACCACGACGACGCTGCGTCGCGCGAACGACATCAACACGCTTGTTTATACCGGTGTCAGTACTAACTCAACGCCTACGGCCGGAAGTCCCGATCGACCGCGCGGTACTTCGATCGACCTCAGCAATCTCGAAGCCATTCTGCTTACGGGCACTCCGCTAGATGTCGTCAACGCGCTCGATGCATTGTTGTTTCATGGGACGATGCACCCGCAGATGCGCACGTCGATCATCACGGCGATGAACGCCATCAACGACGCAAACGTCACCACGCGCAACCAGAAGCGCGCACGCACGGCCGTTTATCTGGCAGCAACTTCTTCGCAGTACGACATTCAGAGATAACGATCATGGCAATCACACGCAGAGATTTCTTACGCAACAGTGCCTGCGCCGTTGGTGGCGTGGCGCTCGCATCCAGTATCGATACGTTCAGCGTCGTTCACGCGCTCACGCCGCAGGCTGCGACTGACTACCGCGCGCTCGTGTGCGTTTTTCTGAATGGCGGCAACGACGGTAACAACATGCTGGTCTCATTGGACCAGTACGACGGACCAGCCGGCAGTCTCGTTGAAGGCTACTCGAACGTGCGCAATGCCGCAGGTCTCGCGATCGCGAAGGCGAGTTTGCTTCCTGTTTCACCTGCAAGCGGTGGCTCATACGGGTTTCATCCGAACATGCCGGAGATGCAGGCGCTCTTCAATCAAGGAAAACTCGCAGTGCTCTGCAATAGTGGTCCATTGGTCGAGCCACTCACGCGCACGACTTATCAAAACGGCACCGGCAAAAAGCCATTACAGCTCTTTTCTCATTCGGATCAAGTCGGGCTGTTTCAAACCGCGATCGCAAACGTTGTGAGCCAGACGGGTTGGGGCGGCCGGTTGGCTGACAAGACCAACGGATTGAACGCCTCTGCGACGTTCCCAAGCAACATCTCGATTGCGGGTATTAATCTGTTGCTGAGCGGCGTCGATACCAGACAGCTCGCCGTTGCCGATTCAGGGACGTCGCTGGCGAACGTTCTGCAATTGAGTATGTCTGGTACGTCGAGCGAAATAACGTCGCGAACGGCTTCCTTCAACGAGCTACGAACGCTCGATAACAATTTCAAGCTCGTGAAAGCCGCAAGCGACATACGATCGAGCTCGATTCAAACCGACAATGCGCTGAGCAGTGTGAATCCAACCCTGGCGACCGCGTTTCCGAACACGTCTTTGGGGCGGCAACTCAAACAAGTAGCCTTATTAATTAAAGCCTGCTCAGATCCCCTCGTGGGCATAAACATGAAACGCCAGATCTTCTTCACGCAAATCGGTGGTTTCGACACTCACTCCGCGGAGATCGGCGGACAGGGAGGCTTGCTCACGCAGGTTAGCCAGGCGATCAATGCGTTCTTCGCAGCGACAGTCGAGCTAGGTGTACAAAACAAAGTGACGACGTTTACGATGTCCGACTTCGGGCGCACGTTCCAGCCTGCGGGCACTGGTGTTAATGCCGTTGGTACCGATCACGCGTGGGGCAATCATCAATTGATCGTCGGCGGATCCGTGCTTGGTGGAACGTTTTATGGAACGTATCCGACGCTGCGACTCGGTGGGCCGGATGATACTGACGGCGGATCGGCTCCGCGTGGACGTTGGATACCGACGACTTCTGTCGAGCAATATGCGGCAACGCTCGCGAACTGGTATGGCTTGTCGAGTGCTGATTTGCCGGCAGTGTTTCCTCTGATCAGTCGCTTTGCTACTTCGAATCTCGGATTTCTAGTGTGATCCGCGTTAAACTGCGTCTAATACGTCTGTTGCTACTGGCCGCTGTGTTGACAGTGGTGGTCGGAGTTCTTCTGACGCACAACATCCGTACGCACGCCTTCTCGGCTGGTCCACCTGCAGGCTACACGGGTGCGCCGCAGGAAGAGCCCGAGGCGTGCGCCGAGTGTCACGTGCCGCCTGATGCGGGCACCGGCAAGATATCCATCACCGCACCGCAAACCTACATTCCCGGACAGACCTATCCGATCACCGTCACGCATACGAATCCCGATCAGACGCGACTTCGTTGGGGCTTTGAGCTGACGGTCCTCGATACCGCCTCAGATGAGAAGGCCGGCGATCTGCAAAGCATCGACGGTTTGACGCAGGTCTTGAACAACGCTGGTCCAGGTTTGGCGCGCCAGTACATCGAGCACACTGCTGCCGGCACATTCATCGGCCAGCATAACGGCGCGAGTTGGACCTTCAACTGGACGGCGCCGGCGATCGATAGTGGTCCAGTGGTTTTCTACGCGGCTGGTAATCATGCAAACAACGATGGCAACACGTCCGGCGATTACATCTACAAGACGTTTGTCGTCTCAGCGCCTGCTTCAACAACTCCTGATTTTGCGATTAGCGTTAGTCCGTCGTCGCGTAGTGTTGTTCCTACCGGGGCAGCGCTTTATACGGTGACTGTCACACCGCTGGCCGGGTTCACCGGGCAGGTAAATCTGAGCGCCGCCAACCTTCCCACTGGTGTTACTTCAGCTTTCGCTCCGACATCAGTCGACATCACTGACGCGAATTCCAAGACTACGACCCTGACTTTAACCACGAGTGCGAACACGCCCGTCGGCAATCATTCGTTCGACATCAATGCGCAGTCAGGTGCAACTCATCACGCTACTCAAGCGACCTTGAATGTCGTAAATCCCTTGAGTGCTGATTTGTCCGTGACGAAGACCGCGTCGCCGAATCCTGGACAGGTTGGTGTGCCGCTTTCGTATCGCATCGTCACGACGAACAACGGACCCGCAATCGCCACGAATGTGAGTGTCGCAGATACTTTGCCGTCCGGCGTGACGTTTCTTTCAGCCACAACGACTCAGGGCACTTGCAACGGCACTTCAACCGTGAGCTGTAATCTTGGCAGTTTGACTGTTGGTAGTAGTGCGATCATCACAATCGTCGTCACGCCTTCTTCGATCGGGCAGATAACCAACTCGGCGACCCTCACCGGCAATGAAATCGATCCTGATTCGGCGAACAATACCGCTTCTGCCACAACACTCATTCAGCCCGCCGCGCCATCGCCCGTCATGCTGGACGACAATCTTACTGTCAGCACTGTGATCACCGGTCTCGATCAGCCGACGAGCCTCGCGTTCATTGGACCAAACGATTTCCTCGTTTTGGAGAAGGCAAGCGGCAAAGTAAAACGAATCGTTAACGGTGCGTTGGATAGCACGCCACTCGATCTCGCCGTCAACAATGCTTCCGAGCGCGGCTTGCTCGGCATCGCTTTGCATCCGAAGTTTTCTCAGAACGGCTTTGTCTACCTCTATTGGACCGAGAGCAGCACGGGTGTTGACACGGCAAACATCGATGAAGTTGCGGTGCTCGGCAATCGTGTCGATCGTTACGTTTGGAATGGCTCGACGCTCACGTTCGATCGCAATTTGATCAAGCTACGCTCGCTTCAGCAGGACGCCGGCCAACCGTCGCGCGGTAATCACAATGGCGGTGTGCTGCGGTTTGGTCCGGACGGTAAGATCTACATCGTCTTCGGCGACAACGGTCGTCGTGGTTTCCTGCAGAACCTTGCGAGTGGTGGTCCATCTCCTGACGATCAGTTCGGTGGACCAGCGCCTGATGACGAACATCTGACAGGCGTGATCCTTCGGCTCAACGACGACGGATCTACGCCTGTTGACAATCCTTTCTTCAATATCGCTTCGAGCCTTTCTGGACAGGCTGCGGCCAACATCAAGAAGGTGTTTGCCTACGGAATCCGCAACAGCTTCGGGATGGATTTCGATCCTCTGAGCGGTGCTCTGTGGACGCAGGAGAACGGTGATGATGCGTTTGACGAAATCAATCGCGTCACCTCCGGGTTCAACGGGGGCTGGATACAAACGATGGGGCCGATCAGCCGCATCGATGAGTTCCGATCGATTGAGATGACTTATGCCGCCGGAAACCTGCAACAGCTCCGTTGGCCGCCGAGCAACACCGCGTTGACTCCGCAACAGGCGCTTGCGCGGATGTACATGTTGAACGGGGCGCAGTACGTCGATCCGGAATTCAGTTGGAAGTATGCACTGGCGCCGTCGCCGATCGGCTTTGTGAAGGGAAGAGGACTTGGGCCACAGTTTGAAGGTGATCTATTCGTCGGCGCATCACGGACCACTTTGCTGAACGGCTTCCTGTTCCGGTTCAAGTTGACGAACGACCGGCAGCATTTCTCGTTCTCCGATCCGCGGCTGGTGGATCGCGTGGCTGACAACATTGATAAGTTCGATCAAACAGAAAGTGAAAGCCTGCTGATCGGCAAAGATTTCGGCATCACGACTGATATTCAAAGCGGTCCGAACGGCAACCTGTTTATAGTGTCGCTTTCCAACGGTGCGATTTATGAGATCAAATCGAAACCTTCTTTGTTGTTCGTCGCGAACCTGACTGGCGCTCAGGAAACACCACCCAATAATTCGTCTGCAACCGGGCGCGCATCGCTCGTTCTCACTCCTGACGAAAAGACTGCGCGTGTATCGTTGACGTTTAGTGGACTTTCAAGTGGTCAAACCGACGCGCACATTCATGGATCACCAGCGCCCGGCGTCAGCGCGCCACCGATTTTCCCTCTGCCGCTGGGCCAGTTGAGCGACTTCTCGATCACGTTGACTACGTCGCAAGTGCAGGATCTGAAGAATGGTTTGTTTTACATCAACGTGCACAGCTCGAATTTCCCGACGGGCGAGATCAGAGGACAGTTTGGTTCGTCAGCATCCGCAGTCACGATGCAATTCAGCGCGACAGGTTACGTTGTGAATGAGAATGCGGGAAGTTTGACTGTAAGCGTCACGCGCAGTGGTAACACCGCGAACGCTTCGACCATCAACTACGCCACGACCAACGGCAGCGCCACTCAGCCGAGTGACTACACGAGTACCTCCGGCTCGCTTCAATTCGCTGCCGGCGAGACTGTCAAAACTTTCGTCGTTCCGATAATTGACGATGCTTTGGTCGAAGGCAACGAAACCATAAACGTTGTCTTGACCTCTCCCGGTGCCGGCTCGGTAGAGGGCAGTCCATTCACCAGCACGATCACTGTCCTCGACGATGACAAGCCTTTGATTCTTACAGACGAGATCACCGCGCGCGCCGCAGCATTAGACTCAGTTACAATGCTGCGCGAACCCTTCTCTCTCCGAAACATCTTCAACTTCAGCTCCAATCAGCGCACGCGCATCATGTTCTTCGCCACCGGCATCGATCTTCTGCCCGGCGAATCCGTCTCTGTCCAACTCGAAGATACCGATCATCACCTCTACCCGCTCTTCGTCGAAGACATCCGCAAACTCCCTAATTTCAATTTCTCCCAAATCACCGTCAAACTCCCCGACTCCATCACAGTCGAAGGCGATTTCCAACTCAGTCTCACCTTCCACGGCGTCACCAGCAACAAGCCCCTGATCAGCATGATTCGCTGATGCTTGACAGTTTTAATTTGCGAATCTACACTCCCGGTCTGTAGTGAAATTGAGTGCGAATTTATCTACAACAAAGACCCGCCTTATGAAACTTGCCCGAGACATAATGAGTCTGTCGACGTTCAAGCGCGACAGTAACAAAGTAATGCGGCAGATGAAGAAGACGAAAGAACCTGTTGTCCTCACCGTGAATGGCAGGGCGGCGATAGTAGTCCAGGATGCGGAAGCTTATCAGCGGTTGCTCGAACTCAAAGAGCGCGCCGAAGTTGTTGAGACGTTGCGTCAGCGCCTGGCATCACGCGGTCGTAAGAAAGGACGAACCGTAGAAGACTTCTTCAGTGAGTTCTTTGCGAAGAACAACATTCCGCTCGAAGACTGATGAAAAAATACAAGGTCATCCTTCATTCGGATGCCGAGACTGATATCAACTCGGCATTCGATTGGGGACGCCACGCCTGGGGAGAGGAAAATGCTCGAGCCTGGGTACGGCAACTGTATCGCAATCTAAGAGAGCGTCTTACCTTAGCACCGCTCCGATGCCCTATTGCGCCAGAAAGCGAAGAGTTGGGCATCGCTGTCAGACAGTTGATCGACGGCGTTATCGGATTCTGTTCATTGTCGAGAGAAAGATCGTGACGATCCTGTATCTTAAAGGCGCATACATCGCCGGAACGAAACATGATCGAAGTGACTATTGAGCACAGATTACACGGATGAAGATGGATCGTTTCCAGAAAGTCGAGCGCCAGCGACAACCCTGGGATCGCGAATGAAGTTTTTTTAACCGTGACACGCGGTGGGTGGCCGCCGGGGCGACCACCCATAAACGATCGGGGCTGGGGGATCAGTGAGAGCGGAGCTGGTGGCCGTCGAGATCTTCTTCCTGGATAAACCTGACCGCCATCACGCCATACTGCTTCAAGCGGCGATAAAGTTTGCTGCGGTCGATGCCGAGTGCGGCTGCGGCCCGCACCTGGTTGCCACCAAATTGTTGTAAGACTGAAAGGATGTAGCGCTTCTCGATCTCGGCAAGCGGAACGGTGTCGTTCATGTATGCCTGAAGCACTTGCCTGAAATCCTCCGCGCTCGGTTGCGGGGCTGCAGTCAAAATCTCCGGCGGCAGATCGCCGGTGTCCAGCTCGTCGTCGAGACCGATAGCGAGCGCATACTCAATCGTGTTTTCCAGCTCGCGAACGTTACCCGGCCACGGATAGTCGCAAAGTGCGCTCATCGCTTCCGGTGTGAAGTTTCGCAGCGGCTGACCATTTCTTTCCGACTTCACCCGCAGGAAGTGCTCGACTAACAAGCGCACGTCCTCACCGCGAGTGCAAAGCTCCGGCACTTGCAACGGCAGAACTCGGAGCCGGTAATAAAGGTCAGGACGGAAACGACCCTCCGCTACTGCCTGGGCGAGATCGCAGTTGGTCGCCGAGATGATGCGAACGTCGATCGCGATGTTGGCGCGTGCGCCGATTCGTCGCACGGTGCGTTCCTGCAAAACGCGCAACAACTTCGCCTGCGCCGAGAGATTCAGCGCGTCAACTTCGTCGAGAAACAAAGTCCCACCCGAAGCTTTTTCGAAGAGTCCACTGCGGTTCTCATGCGCGCCGGTGAACGTGCCGCGCTGATGACCGAAGAGCTCGGCTTCGATGAGCGTCTCGGGAATAGCGGAACAATTGAGATCTACGAAAGCGTGATCGCGTCGTGGGCTCTGATCGTGAATGGCACGGGCGGCAAGTTCTTTGCCGGTTCCGGTCGCGCCAGTAATCAGTACCGAAGCATCGGTTGGGGCCACACGCTCGATTACGGAAAAGAGTTTCCTCATCACCGGCGACTGGCCGATGAGAGTGGGAGATTTGGAACTACCTACCCTTGTGTTTTCCTTAGGTTCGTTTGCTATCGCGGTGGACCGTGCGTGGCTGGTCGCGTGGTTGGTGGACCATCCATCGATAGCAGTTGGAGTTGCTAGGGGCATTAAGTAACTAACTCCTTACTGGGTAAAATCCTCACTCAATCGCGGTTGAAGAAGGCGACTCCAACTGGATAAAACGGGGAGTACTCCTTACGACTGGAATAACAAAACGTCGAAACGCCTTGATGTTCCGAATCCTTAGCCAACGTCTCAAACACCAAACCCTGTGTTCTGCGCGTTTATATACACTCGTTGGCCCAAGGGGGCGACGGAGCAATACTTGTTCTTAGTAAATAAATGTGAAACTGTCCGAGACCTTGATGGTTTTGGGTAAAGCTAGATATCGCTAACTCAAAACAGTTTCTTCGTAGCCCAACTTTTAAGACACTTGGATCTGGAGCGCTGCTCGCAACTAAAGGGCCATCGCCACATATGTCATTTTCTTCACAATTTCCTCTGGAATTGGCGCAGTCGTCAGTATATCTGTCCAACATCTGGACTTGATTTCTAGAATTTGAACAACTCAACAGAAGAGCGCGGTAGCGCCGGGTCAACTTCCAGGTAATAACTTGGAAGTTGCATTTGACCCGGCGCTACCGCGTTCGATTCTGTTCGCGCTACTGAGATCAGGAGTGTTGACTGGAACACGTCGGGAATTATTCCTTTAATTCAGGTGCAGAGAAAAATGAGGGCACACTATGCGGTTTAGTTAACGCCGTGGTCTGCGCGTTGTCGAACATACGACGATAACTTTTCTATGAAGAGAAACATGCTGGCAATCAGGATCTACATCTCCGCGCTGACACTCATCTTTCTCTTTCTCGTAATCACGTATCGCGGTCTTGGATTACTTGAAGGCGTAGTCATTACTTGCGCAGTTGTTTACCTGATTCTCGATGTGAGGATCGAGTTGCAATCAGTGAAAGACGAGTTCCGCGTATTGCAAGAACTCGAGCAATACATCTCCAAACTCCGACGCCAGATTCCATAAATATGAACGTCGTCATTATCAATACCATCGTCAGTTTTTTCGCCGCGCTCGTGCTGCATGAGCTCGGACATTATTTCGCGGCGCGCATGTGTGCTGTTCCGATCAAGCAGGCAGGAGTCGGTTGGGGACCGAAGCTTTACGGCGCTCGCGTTAGCAATGTTGATTGCACGGTGAGATTGCTTCCCGTCGGCGCGTACGTGCAGATGGACATGGGTGCATTGCAACGCCGGCCGCTGCTGCAGCAGTTGTTCGTGCTGGGAGCAGGCGTTGGTGTGAATCTCGTGCTTGCTGTTTTGACGTGGGGATCGCTATTTGGCGCGCTCAACCTCGCGCTCGCGATCGGAAACATGATTCCGTTTTACCAGCTCGACGGTTGGAAAAGCGGCATGGTGATTTGCCGGCGTATGTTTGGACGACCGAGCCCGCTAGTTGAGTGGATGCTGACTCTCGGTGGTGGAGCGATCGCGCTTGCAGTTTTGATTCGAGCATTTATTAACTTCTGATGAGCACACCGTTTTGGGGAAACATCGATAGTCGACGTCTCGCACGTGCGTACGTTGCGCTCGCCTTTGCACAGGACGTGGCGAAAGGCTACGCCAGGGATCACACGTCGCTGCATCCGCTGCTGTCGGCGCTCGATATGTCTGCGAAGTTGATTGAGGAGATTCTTGAGGAAGTTCTGCCGGAAGAGGAAGAAGTTTTTGCCACGGATGACACGGATTACACTGAGTTAACAATGTAATCCGTTCATCTGTGATCCGTGGCTTACATGCCCATGCCGCTCATGCCGCCCATACCACCTGGCATTGCGGGGCTACCCTTGTCGTCCTCGGGGATTTCCGAGACCATCGCTTCGGTCGTCAGCATCAAGCCTGCGATTGAAGCTGCATTCTGAAGCGCCGTGCGAGTGACCTTCGCCGGGTCGATGACGCCAGCCTTCACCAGATCCTCGAACGTTTCAGTCGCCGCGTTGAAGCCGATGTTCTCGTTCTTCTCGGAACGAACACGCTCGACAACAACCGCGCCTTCCTTTCCAGCGTTCTGCACGATCTGGCGCAGCGGCTCTTCCAACGCACGACGAACGATGTTGACACCGATCTGCTCATCAGGATCGCCTTCGCCGGCCGCGTTGACCTGCCACTTCTCAAGCGCCTTCGCTGCTCTCACTAGCGCAACGCCGCCACCGGGAACGATTCCTTCCTCGACAGCCGCGCGCGTCGCGTGCATTGCGTCTTCAACACGAGCCTTCTTTTCTTTCATCTCGGTTTCGGTTGCAGCACCGACTTTGATTACAGCCACACCGCCGACGAGTTTCGCGAGACGCTCCTGAAGTTTCTCGCGATCGTACTCGGAAGTCGTATCTTCCATCTGGGCGCGCAAAGTCTTGACGCGGCCTTCGAGGTCTGACTGCTTGCCAACGCCCTCAACGATCGTGGTGTTGTCTTTGTCGATCGTGATCTTCTTGGCGCGGCCGAGATCTTCGAGCTTGACGTTCTCGAGTTTGATACCGAGATCTTCACTGATGACTCTGCCCCCAGTGAGAATCGCGATGTCTTCGAGCATCGCCTTGCGACGATCACCGAATCCCGGAGCCTTCACGGCTGCGATGTTCAATGTGCCGCGGAGCTTGTTAACGACGAGTGTCGCGAGCGCTTCGCCTTCGACGTCCTCGGCGATGATGAGCATCGGCTTGCCGAGCTTCGCCACCTGTTCGAGCAACGGCAGCAGATCCTTCATCGAGCTGACTTTCTTCTCGTTGATAAGGATCAGCGGATTCTCAAGCACTGCTTCCATGCGCTCGGGATCGGTAACGAAGTACGGGCTGAGATAGCCACGGTCGAACTGCATTCCCTCGACAACCTCGAGCGAAGTATCCATCGTTCTCGACTCTTCAACAGTGATAACACCGTCTTTGCCGACTTTGTTCATAGCTTCGGCGATGATGTTGCCGATGGTCTGATCGCCGTTGGCGGAAACCGTTCCGACCTGCGCGATCGCATCGCCCTTCACGGGCTTCGCGAGCTTCTGGATCGCCGCGATGGCCTGTTCGACAGCCTTGTCGATACCGCGCTTGAGCGCCATCGGATTCGCGCCTGCGGCAACAGTCTTCACGCCTTCGCGGAAGATCGCCTGTGCAAGCACGGTCGCGGTGGTGGTGCCGTCGCCGGCAACGTCTGAAGTCTTGGAAGCGACTTCGCGCACCATCTGCGCGCCCATGTTTTCGAGCGAGTCTTTCAACTCAATCTCTTTTGCTACAGTGACGCCGTCTTTCGTGATCGTGGGGGAACCGTACTTCTTGTCGATTACCACGTTGCGGCCCTTGGGACCGAGTGTGATCTTAACTGCGTCAGCGAGCTGATTAATGCCGCGCAAAATCGCTGCACGCGACTCCTCACCGTGAATCACCTGCTTTGCCATCGTTATTTACCACCTTTCTTGCTGCCGCCACTGGCCGCGCCGGCGCGTTCAAGAATGCCGAGAATCTCGTCCTCGCGCATGATGAGAAGCTCTTCGCCATCGATCTTGATTTCAGAGCCGCTGTATTTTCCGAAAAGAACGCGATCGCCCTGTTTGACGTCGAGGGGCTGCCGGATGCCGTCGTCCTTATATTTGCCTTCGCCGACTGCGATGACTTCGCCTTCCTGGGGTTTTTCCTTGGCAGTGTCGGGAATGATGATGCCGCCCCGCACCTGCTCGCCCTCTTCGATTCGCTTCACGATGACGCGGTCATGAAGAGGTCTGATGTTGGTTGCCATGCCTTGGTTCTCCTTTCAATTTCGCTCAAAAGTTGGGATTTGGATTTATTAAAACGTATGTTTGCTAGCACTCATTGAGTAAGAGTGCTAAAGGATAGAGCCACACGGAGGGATTGTCAACCGCTTACGACCCGCGCTTAACTACTTTTTTATCCGTTGTGCTTCACTTGCGAGGACGAGCCACCGCACAATATCAGGCTGAATTTTTTCGTATAACTCTTCAGGCGTTATAAACAAGGACCTGAAATACCCATCATCGAAGTCCTGCAAACGCTCGAGGAATTTGGTAAGTCGAGGTTCGCGATTAACACGATCCTTTACATACACAAGAATTTTTCTAGGATTCTGTGCATGAGCGATATTAAACTCAAATTCAACAACAGATATTCCCTCTTTAGTTATGTATCCATAGTGTTCTCCAGTAATGAGGATAAAAATATCGCATCCTTCAGCCACTGATGCGCAAACCTCTCGTGGCGTATAAGGAAGACTCCCGAATGTTTCGGCTCGGAACTTGTCGAGTCCTAAGGCGCTTATAGCACGAGTAACTGCATCTCTCTCGTTAACAAGATCCTCTACTGTTGAACTTATCATTACTAACCGTGTAACCGTGGGATACTGCAGCTCTAGTCGCTCAATATTCTGAACAACTCCTTGATACGAAGGCTGTGCTCTTTGTGGAATCGCCACAATTGCTGACGTCAATTTGATCCATGCAAACAGCAGCGTGATACGCCAGAGTGGAAAACCCAATTGAAGTGCAATTGGAGTATTAGCTAAGGGGATGAACCATAGAGATCGCCAGATCCATTGAGAACACCCATGTATGGCGAAAACCGCGGCGGCCATCTTGTTAACGTGCCATTCATTGATCGACAACACCGCAAAGGCCGTAAAGATTGTGGCCGCTGAGACTGCATCAATCTGAGTAAAGAGTACCGAACTCAATACTGTTGTTTGAGCAAGGAAGGCAAAACCAATCGAGGACGTTATCAACAGCGCCACGGTCAGCGTAGTTCGGGAAAAACGCTCTACGGAAAGAGACAAGACTGCAGTCGCCCAGACAACGTTGTGCATAACGCCTAATGCCAGACCAGTATTTAGGAAAAAGCTACTCGGCGGGGAAGTTGATGGACCAGCTAATAGAGTTAGGTATTGTAGAGCCCAAATGATCCAGGCGCTTAAAGAAAAATAGGCAAAGCGTAACAGCCTGGCATTATACGTAGCAGACGTATTCCGTAGTTTGGCAATGGTCCTCGCCGCGAATAAAACCGCTACCGCAAAGATAAGCAGATTTACACAGTGATAGGCTATGAAGAACACTTGTTCCCCTTCATTGGTTTGGAGTCCAAATGATTTTCAGAGCCACCAAATAATTTCGGCGAGCTGATTTGCTTCGTTAATTTTTGACGCGGTTTCGATCTGATGTTTGTGTGAGTGTTTATATGAGTGATGACGTTGGACTGACAAGTCTTGAAAACTCAGCCAAAACCATCACACGCTATCGTGTTAACTATTTACAGGTATCAGTCGGCCAAGAGCCTGAATGATCATAAATAGAACAAGTAGAACAAGGTAAACAATAGCTACACCTCGCCACGATGCGAATCTCTTAGTGAGCCTGATAAAAATTAGAGCCCCCAAAGCGGGCACGATGCTCACCAAAATCCCATATCCCAACCGGGGTAAAGGACTGCGACCGAACACCGCGGAATATAGTAAGAGCGTAAACAAAAAAGTAAGAACCGCTAAGGCGAGCGCCATATATAAGGCCCTTACGTTTGGTTCGGAGCCAAGCGAAAACTTGCTCCCGGGTGGTTGTGAAGTAGGATTCATCGGCACGCTCCATCACATGAATAACTCCAGATAGTACCACAGCCACTCTCAGTTGGCTTACACTCGGTATTACCATTACAATATCCCGTTATCGGACAGTAATCAGATTGCGTTGAGCAGGTGCAAGGACCAGTTGCACGGGGGAACCTGTCCTGGTTAGCAAGTTGATAGGCAGTTTGTTCCTTATATGGACCAGAATCACTGAGTTGTTTGTAGTTGACGCCACTCAGCAAAAATGAGCCCGGCTGGGTAGGGATACGCTTGGCGGCTTCTGTATCGTCGCCGAGGGTGGCAAAGATCTTCGCTCCATCTTCAAAAGAAAACGCGGCGAGTATTTGTTCCTCCAGGGAACGTAGTGGGTCACGCACTTTGGTTCTCCAAGCAGGGCTTTTAGGCCCGACTTCAAAGTACTCGGGTGTCGCTAACGACATGGCAGTCAATATGATCTCTTTCTGCCATTCATTTAGTTCTGGGCGCTTAACGAGGAAAAGGACAAGATGCGTTCGCCACAAATTGCTTTTATCGTTCGATGAGGCGTTCCTAAATGAGGCCTTCCTTTCCGTTAATGGGAGGGCCGAAATATCATAATACATCTTCAAAAGGTCGTCTTCAGTTTTTTCACCTTCGGCGAAGATATCAGCGGCCGCCTTCTTAGGAAAAGCAGCGAAAGCCCGCCGTCTAAGTGCTTCAAAAGCCTCCGTTTTGCCATTGTTTGCGGGCGTGCCGCTGGCGAGGAACTCTGAGCTTGATAGAGAAATAGCATCCAGAAGAATCCGCACTTGTCGCTCATTCAAGCGGGGCCGCCTCACCAACTGCAGGGCGATATGAATTCTCCAGAGACTGATCTTGTCGCTGGTCCAGGAGCTTTTTATGAAAGTCCCGCCATCCTGGAGCAGGGCAGAAGTCCCCACCTGTGTTGGCAGAAACTTGCTGGTTTCATAAGAGTGCGCGAGCGTTGTGGAGATAGGGGCCATGTCTAAAGTGCTGGCTAACGTGATGAGGCTTACAACGGCAACCAGCAGAGTGAACCAAAAACGATTCGTCATTTTCAAAGTTGAGAACCCTCCGCGAGGTGATTAGGGTTATTTACGAGCCGAATTCCCATCAATGTCTGCAATGCGACTCAGGGAATTTTGGACCATCAGTAATGGCGCCAATTACAATCTGATGGGGCTAATGAGGAATCAATGGACCGACCAGAATCAAACCTTATCCAAGGGCCATGAGGTTGAGGATTTCAGAATCTCACGAGCCTTGAGGCATCTGTTCAGTCTCTTGAATCAGTGATCAATGGAGAACAAGGTTTCGTTGGGGCTGATGTGAATACCGAGGTGGTGCGAGAATAGATGGTCGATATTCTATCGACAAAGTTATGAGGTATCGCAACGGAGTGTCCTCCCTGTTGAGTGAAAGCGAGGTGCAAGATTCGCCAAACAGTGCGTGAAATTAACATCAGCCACAGAGCGTGTCAACAGTAAAATTACTTAGTTGTACAGCAGAACTCTCGAATAGCAAGAATGGACCACAAAATATTCGACTAAGCTGATTTTCGTTTCGCCCGCAGTCCGTTATGGTTTGTACCTTTTGGGGGCGAGTCCTGGCTCTTATAGGTGGCGACGCGTTTGGCGAGGGTGTTGCGGTGGATGCCGAGGACGGCGGCCGTGTTTGAGAGATGTTGTTTGTGACGCGCGAGGGCCTTCTTTATATATAGCTTCTCAAACTCGCAGAGCGCCTCATCCAAAAGGATGTGGCCCTCGAGCATCTCGTCGATCAGACTTTCGAGTCGGGTATGAATCAAAGCTCTTTTCCGGTCAACAATCGATACGCTTCCAGGTAACGGGCAGTCGTGGCGGCGGCGATCTCGGGTGGAATTGCCGGTGCGGGCGGCTGCTTGTTCCAGTCGAGTGTTTCGAGGTAGTCGCGCACGAACTGTTTATCGAACGAAGGTTGTGAACGCCCGGGCTCGTATTCGTCAGCAGGCCAAAATCGTGAGGAGTCAGGCGTCAGCACTTCGTCTACCAGTAAGAGCTGTCCATCCTTATCCAATCCAAACTCAAATTTCGTATCCGCGATGATGATGCCGCGTTGGCGCGCGTGAGCTTCTGCCTCGGTGTACAGACGCAGCGTCGTGTCGCGCAGCAACGCTGTGTTCTCCGCGCCGATCAGATCGCGTACTTGATCTTCAGTGATGTTCTCGTCGTGACCTTCTTCAGCTTTCGTTGACGGTGTGAAGAGCGGTTCAGGAAGTTTTGCCGATTCGACGAGACCTTCGGGAAGTTTGTGCCCACACACCGATCCAGTACGCAAATAATCTTTCCAACCGGAGCCGACGAGATAACCACGCACGACACACTCGACCGGAAACACTTGCGCACGACGCACGAGCATCGAGCGTCCTTTAAGAGTTTGCGCGTGACGCTGGATCGCAGGTGGCATTGCTTCGACGTTGCTCTCGATCAAGTGATTCGCGACGACGTTTCCGAGCTTCTCAAACCAGAACTCGGAGAGTGCAGTCAGCACTTCGCCTTTACGCTCGATCGGCGTCGGCAGTATGCAGTCGAAAGCGGAGATGCGATCGGTGGCCACGATCAGCAAGCTTTGATCGTCAACTTCATAAACGTCGCGGACTTTACCGCGGCGATGCAGTTTCAGATCAGAAAGTGACGTTTGCAAAACAGGTGCAGCGCTCATTGTTAGATGGATAGAGGGTCGGATTTTGCGCGCGCTAAAAACGTTTGTCAAGAAGGGGGATGATTTATATATGAGCCGCGGATGATCCGTGTCATCCGCGGCTAAGTTCTATTGGAGAGCTTCGCGAAGTCGCCGAATTTGCGCGGCGTGGTTGTGCGCGTGGGCGGCGTAGATCTTCAACCAGTCTTCGGTCGAGTACCGGCCGCTCTCGGTGTGTGTGCCGACTCGTTGCCAATCTTCTTCACTCATCAAATGCAGAAGTTGCACGGTTGACTCACGTGAACTACGGAAAGCGTCGAGCGCGGGCGCCATGTCTCGCTCGTTGTAACGAAGCTTGCTAGCGTACTCGTCCTGATCGTATCCCTGAATGACTGCATTGTCTTCGATGAGAAGTTTTCGTAATCTGGCGGCTGAGAAGCTTTCGCTGTCGCCGAGGTGATGAACAATCTCGCGCGCGCTCCATTTGCCGGGAATGGGATGCGCTGCCAGGCTGTCAGCGGGGAATCCCTCGAGGGCGTTCATGACTTCGTTGTATCCGGCGGCATAGGTGGTGATGAGCTCGTTTCGTTCTTCGGGTGTCATTAATTCGGGTCCTTATTATTGGGACGATGGTCAGCGACAGCATAGCAGGAGCACTTTGGGCTTGAACAGTGCACCGCTTCTCCTGTACTATTCGCCCGAACCGAGTTGCGCCAAAGACCCCGTGGTGCGTGCCCTCTGAGCCTCCTGTCAGTTTCATTTCGACGACTAAACTCCGATGGCTACAGCTACTGACAGACAGAAAACAGCTAAAGAAAACTTCGCAGTTCCCGACTCAGGCGAACGTAAAGTATCGCTGCTGGTAGTGGAAGACGATGAGAATATCTCGACTGCAATCAGCGAGTATTTCTCGCGCGCGGGGTACAACGTAAAAACAGTTGAGGACGGACTGAACGGCGTCAAAGCCGCGCTGGACGATCCTCCCGACGCAGTGGTCCTGGACCTGATGCTGCCCAAGATGGACGGCCTCGCGGTTTGCAAGGAGCTGCGCGAAAAGGTCGGTTACCTGCCCATTCTCATGCTTACCGCCAAGGACGACGTGGTCGACAAGGTGCTGGGGCTGGAGATGGGCGCGGACGACTACATCACCAAACCGTTCAGCCTGCGCGAGCTCGAAGCGCGCATCAAGTCGGTGCTCCGGCGTACACGAAATGGCCCAACTACCGAAGGAATGCGTGATGAAGCTCCGATCGTGCGCGGCCGTTTGCGAATCGATTCGGCCAAGCGTGAAGTGACGATTGGCGACCGGCAGGTTGAGCTGACGCCGAAGGAGTTTGATCTTCTTCGCCTGTTTGCTTCGAATCCGGGTCGCGTGTTCCCACGCAAGTACCTGCTCGAAAAGATCTGGGATTACTCATACGAAGGCTACGACAGAACGATCGACTCCCACATCAATCGCCTGCGAGCCAAGATTGAAGAGAACCCTGAGAACCCGCAGATGGTCCTGACCGTTTGGGGCATCGGCTACAAGTTCAGCGACGAGCAATAGGTCCTATAAAGACATAGGACCTATTCCCTCACAAAATACTTTAACAATTCCGTAGCAATTCCTGACCGGTTATTGTATTCTTCCGCACAGTTTGTACAATATATGGGCTCGGCACCCCCGAGTTCCCCATTTCCCCCGATGCTATTTGAAACTTTGGAGGAGTCGAGATGAATTGTATTGTGCGGCGGCTTCTGCCGGCTTTTATGTTGTGGACTGCTGTCCTGGCACTTGCTGCGCCCTCACAGGCGCAAAACGCCAGTGTCACCACCCGCGCCGCGATCACAGTTCTCGACAGCACGAAGGAGCAGGATGGACTGCTCGGCTCCGTGCGTCGAGTCAGAACCGAAACCGCAAAGATCGAGCTCAAAGACGGGCGGCCGGTCGAAGGCGCACCTCAACTGGTCGAAATCACCACCTACGGAATCAAAGGCAATCGCATTGAAAATACTTCCTATCCCCTCAAGGACGGAGTTGCAGGCAAAGAAGAATATAAATACGACGAGCGTGGCAACATCACCGAGATGACCGTGCGCGACGAGCGCGGCGCGATCCTCAGTCGCGAAGCTTACAGCTACGAGTTCGACAAGCTTGGGAACTGGACGAAGATGCTTACTAGTCTCGTTGTTTTCGAAAACGGCGAGCTGAAGCGAGAGCCGATCGAGGTTACCTACCGCACCGTCACTTATTACTACGACGACACGGTTGCCAAAATAGCTGAAGAGCCAAAGCCAACAATGGCGCCGGTGGTTCCAGAAGCCTCTACGCAGATCTCAGCTCAGGCAGTGCTGGAACCTGTTGCGCTATCAGCACCGGCATCATCCGTGCAAATCGAATCCGAGCCGCCACCACCCTTTGCACCGATCAAATCCGTCCAATCCGTGGCCACCGATAAGACGGATGCTAGCGCAAACGGATTGTTTCTTGCGGGGCGTGATCTCCTCAATCAGCACAAAGATCGCGAAGCCATAAAAGCATTTAAAGATTCGATAAAACTCAATCCCGACGACGCCGAAGCTCAGTACGGGTTGGGTATTGCAAACTTTCGGATGGGCCGGTTCAGAGATGCCGCTGACGCCTTCAAGAAAGCGTCAGCCTTGCAGCCGCGCATGGCGAAGGCACATTACGGTCTAGGTCTCGCTTACCAGGAGCTCGGAATGGAAAAGCAACTGATCGAGGAATACCGCGTCCTGGAAAACCTCGACCATACACTGGCGAAGAAGTTGGCCCAGACCTTCCCGCAATACAACTTCTCGTGTCGCGTGGTTCAGGGTTGTCCGTAAAGGAGTGTTATGCAGAACGAGCGTTTCGTGGTGTTGACCGGACACCTCAGCAATTATCCCCTTTCCGATCTCGTCGGAATTCTTCGTCATCAACGCAAGTCAGGCCGGCTTTTGATCGAGTATGCAAAAGGTCCGGCGACGTTCTTCTTTCAAAATGGTGAGCTGATCGACGCGCGCCTGAATGAGCTCACTGGGTTGCAGGCGATCTGCGTCGCGTTGGCCCAACCAGAAGCGTCGTTTAATTTCAATCCGTTGATACAGAGCTCGCGACGTTCGATCGAGTCGTCGTACACACGTGCGGTGGCGGAGCTGTTTGGTTGTTGGGATGAGAGTTTCGCACAAATTGAAACTACCTTGGCGTCGCCGCCGGAAGTTCTCGCGTTGCCACCCGCGCCGTCCGTGATCGTGCGCAAGCGTTCACTGTTTCTGATCGCTGCGGCGATTGCGATCGCGGTTGGATTGTCAATCGTGATTGCCCTGATCGGTGGTCTCAACAATAACGCCGCGGCTGAGACAGCAGTGCAGCCTACTCGAACTCAGGTTGTGCCGATCGACGGATCCGAAACTGAAGTATCGAATGCACCAGTCACAACAGTCATCAAGCCGTATCGCAAAGAAGAGAAGCGAAATACGCCGGAAGCGAAGCCGGAAGTGAAGAGCGAGAGCAAAACCGTCGCCGAAGCCCAACCAGTGAAAGAGCCGGTGAAAGAGCCCGAGCCGGCATCGCAGTCGATCAAAGTCGTGATGCAGATCGAGAATGGGCGCGTGTTGAAAGCCTCGATCGCTAATCCAAAACCCGGCATGGACAGCTACGAGGCGCTCGCACTCCGGATCGCGCGACAGCGTCGTTATCCAACAACGCTAAATGGTGGACAAACAGTAACGATTGATGTCAGCCGTTAAGAAAAGAACAAGTCAGGAAGAGGGGCTTGCCCCCGCTGCTGCTTGGATTGAACAAGCGGGGGCAAGCCCCTCTTCCTGACTTGTTCATTTTTGAAATGAGGAACACCCGATGCTATTTCTCGAAAGCAAAACCCTGAATCTCGCAGTCCACACTGCCGGCCGCATCAGACTGCTCCAGGAACTTCACGCGCAAAACCTCGTGCCGCTCATCCGTTCGCAGCGACTCCGCTGTTTCGAAGACATGCTGCTCGGCATGGATCGCGTCAACGAATTGGAGACCTCGCTCGCGAACTCAACCGAGTCAACTACCGGCGAGCCGTACGTGCGTGGCGACCTGTTCTGCTTTCAAGACTACATTCTCTTCCTCGTCTTCGAAGACGATGACTCCCTTCGCGCCGGTATCGTTTACGAAGCACGCACGCCTGAACCCTTCCGCAAGCTCGACGCGTTCTGTCAAGACGTTCGGAACGTCCTGCTGTCACAGCAGCAACAGATCGCGATGTCGTCTCCGGAGTGGGAGACGAGCGGCGCTGCGATGGCGCGCGGATTCAGAACGTTCGTCGAGCGACAGGACGCCGACTCGCTCTTCACGAGCTTGCGCAAGGAAACGATGAGCAAACGCATCCTCGCCGCATCGAAACTCGAAGATGAAAGCGCGCGCGTGTTTCTGCGGACGGCGCGCAACGCACACCAGGAAGGCTACGCTGCGAAACTGCTCACCGGCCACACGGAATCCGCAGACGTACCGATTCAACGGCTCGAAGACGCGGGCCTGGTCGAAAGAGAAGTCCAGATTAGTTGCCGCAAGACAGGACACGCGCTCTTTCGCTTGCCGAATCCACACGCGCTCGCCGTCGTGACGGTAAGCGATGCGACGTGCAGCGAATGCGGCGCGCCCGTGGCTGATGAAAACGTCGAGGAAGTGATCGCGCCGACGCAACTTGCGTCATCATTGCTCGAAGACGGATCGTGGCTCGTCAGCCGAATTCATTTTCTACTGCGCGAGATGGGCGTGCCGGAGCGCGATATCGCACTTGGACCAGCAGAGGGAAATGGTTACGGACAGTTAATGGCGAACGTCTGTGGCGAATCATTTTTGATCATCACGCGTGACGGCGATCTGACGCCGGCGTTAGCGCGTTGGGCTGTGGATCTCGAAATCGATACTGAAGCTTCGCACCTCATGATCGTCGCGACCGGACGGATACACAAAGAGGCTGGAGTGTTGCTGCAAAATCACTCGCGACGTCGCGTCAGTGGTGGTCAGGATTTCGAGATGATCATTGCTGACGATGTCGCCACGGCAGGGCGCGAGCTGGAGCAGGCGCTCGAGCGCGTGTCGCAGCGCGTAGTTGCGGAGCAGATGTGTGTTTTGGATGGCAGCCTCGGTTTCTCAGTGAGCCGGCTCGTGTTGACGAAGTTTCAGTTGATGCACGCGGCACAACCGAAGGAGGCTGAGGTTGTTCTGGATGACGCCGCGCCTGAGCCGGAGTTTGTGCCAAGCGCACCGCTCAGTCTGGCCGCGTATTCTGAATGAAGCAGGATAAAAAATCCTCGGCACGGCGTACCGAAGATGAGCGGTGGGCTCGAGACATCGCCACACTGCGACAAGCCGCACAAGATCTCGCGCAAGGCCGTCACAAACCACAAATTGGACCATTCGATCAGATTGCCGGACTGCTCGACGATCCGTCGCCCGCAGTGCGCGAGAAAGCTGTCCGTGATCTGTATGCAATAAATCCCGATCAGGCCGCGACCCTCGTCAACGACGCCCTGCGCGACGGCTCGCCGGAAGAACGTCGTCGCATCGGCAGTGCGCTCGCTGATTCGGGCTTGTTGTACGAAGCCATCGACGACTTGATGGCTGAAAATCACGAGAACTGTTACAGCGCGTTTTCGTTGTTGTTTCTCGTTGCGAAGGCGGGCGTCGTCGAGCCGCTCAGCAGCATCATCGAGAAACATCCGAGTCTCGATCTGAGTCTCGCCGTAATCAGATTACTTGCCTCGAGCGGTGAGCCCGAAGTCACTTCAACCTTACAGCGCTTAGCTTTGAACGACGCGCTCCCACCTGAGCTGCGCTCCGCAGCCGCCGAATCCATCAGCCGTTTTTGACAGGATTTGCAAGATTTACCAAGATGTACAGGTGTTCAAGCTTCAATCCGAATATCAACCCAAGGGTGATCAACCGGCTGCCATCGACCAGCTCGTCAAGGGCCTGAACGACGGCGCCAAAGATCAGGTGCTGCTCGGCATCACGGGCAGCGGCAAAACATTCACAATCGCGAGCGTTATTCAGCGTGCGCAGCGCTCCACACTCGTGCTCGCACACAACAAGACACTCGCGGCGCAGCTCTTTCAGGAGTTTCGCTCGCTCTTTCCGCAGAACGCGGTCGAGTATTTCGTCTCTTACTACGACTACTACCAACCGGAAGCGTACGTACCCGCTGCCGACGTCTACATCGAGAAGGAAGCGATCATCAACGAAGAGATCGATCGCCTGCGGATGTCTGCGACGCGCGCGCTGTTTGAGCGTCGCGACGTGATCGTGGTCGCGAGTGTGTCGTGCATTTACGGTCTCGGCGATCCGGATGCGTATTACGGCCTGCTTTTCTTTGTCGAGCCGGGCGAGCGCATGTCGCGCGACGTGTTGTTGCAGCGCTTGGTCGAGCTGCAATACGAACGCTCAGACATCAACTTTCAGCGCGGCACGTTTCGTGTGCGTGGCGACGTCGTCGAGATTTATCCCAGTTACCAGGACCAGGCGTACCGGATCGAATTGTGGGGCGATGAGATCGACTCAGTCTCGACGATCGATCCGTTGCTCGGCGAGGTGATCGCGAAGCACACGTCGCGCGTGCCGATCTATCCGAAGACTCACTACGTCATGTCGCGGCCGACGATCAAACGAGCGATCAAGACGATTCGCGAGGAGCTCGAGTGGTGGGAGCCGAAGCTGATCTCGGAAGGGAAACTGGTCGAGGCGCAGCGACTGCACCAGCGCACGATGTTTGATCTCGAGATGATCAAGGAGATGGGTTTTTGTCGGGGCGTCGAAAACTATTCAAGACACCTGACCGGCAAGAACCCCGGCGAGCCACCGCCGACGCTGCTCGACTACCTGCCGCGCGATACTCTGATCGTCATTGACGAGTCGCACCAGTCGGTTCCGCAGGTGCGTGGGATGTTCGAAGGCGATCAGTCGCGCAAGCGCACGCTCGTCGAGTATGGATTTCGTTTGCCGTCGGCGTTGGACAACCGGCCGTTGAACTTTGCCGAGTTTGAATCGCGCATCGGGCAGACGATCTATGTCTCGGCGACGCCTGGTCCATATGAGCTGACGAAGGCGAGTGGTGAAGTCGTCGAGCAGATCATCAGGCCGACTGGATTGATGGATCCGGAAGTGGAAGTGCAGCCGGTCAAGGGGCAGATCGATCATTTGCTCGAAGAGTGCCGGCAACGTGCGGAGCGCCACGAGCGAGTGCTGGTGACGACGTTGACCAAGCGCATGGCGGAGGATTTGACAGAGTATTTCACCGAGGTTGGTGTTCGCGTTCGGTATTTGCACTCCGACATCGAGACACTCGAGCGCATCAGGATATTGCGTGACTTGCGACGTGGTGAGTTTGATGTGCTGGTCGGGATCAACTTGTTGCGCGAAGGTTTAGATCTGCCGGAAGTGTCGCTCGTCGCGATTCTCGATGCGGACAAGGAAGGTTTTCTGCGGTCGGAGCAGTCGTTGATACAGACGATCGGGCGTGCGGCGCGCAATTCGAGCGGCAAGGCGATACTGTATGCAGATCGTGTGACTGAGTCGATGAGGCGCGCGATGGAAGAGACGCAGCGGCGACGTGTGATACAGGAAGCGTACAATCGCGAGAACGGAATCGTGCCGCAGACGATTGTGAAGCCGATCGAGGCGACGTTGATTACGGCGTCGGAAGCGGACTACTTCAAAGTGCCGTCTGAGGTTGATGACATTGAGGACTACTCGCCCGCGAATCTCGAAGCGACGATCACGCGGTTGGAGGTCGAGATGCGCGCCGCGGCGAAGCGTTTCGAGTTTGAGAGGGCGGCGGAGTTGCGCGACCGCATCAAGGTGTTGCGCGATCGTGAGCTTCAGGTGATGTAGTGCAAACAAAGTCTCAGCCAGACGAGATCGAGTCGTTTTTAACAGACGCGAGTTTCATCCGTGATGGTCATGCAGATCGTGTCGTTCTGCCGGACACCATCGAGGACGTTTCTGAGATTCTCGCGAGCGCGAATCGCGATCGAGTTCCGGTTACGGTTTCCGGTGCGGGCACGGGAACGGTTGGCGGGCGCGTCGCGTTCGGCGGGATCGTCCTCGCTACTGACAGGCTCAATCACATCAAGAGCATAAATCGCAGCGGGTTTGCCGTAGTCGAAGCGGGAGTGATCCTCGCTGACCTGCAACGCGCGGTGGAGCAGCAGGGTTTACTGTATCCACCCGATCCAACCGAGCGTGCCTGCTTCGTCGGCGGCAATGTCGCAACCAACGCATCCGGCGCGCGGACGTTCAAGTATGGTCCAACACGCAATTACATTCGCCGGCTCAAAGTGGTGCTCGCGTCGGGTGAGATCGTCGATTTGCGTCGCGGTGAAGTGCGTGCCGGTGCAGATGGACGAATTCGCATTGGCAAAACTGATCTGACGCTCCCGCCTTTTCACATGCCCGCGACGCGCAAGAACGCCACAGGTTATTTCATCGCACCGGAGATGGACGCGATCGATCTGTTTATCGGCAGTGAAGGCACGCTCGGTGTGATCTTCGAGATCGAGGTCAGGTTGTTGCCGAAGCCGGGAGGTCTGCTGAGTGGTGTCGTGTTTTTTGCGAACGAATCAGGCGTGCTCGCACTCGTCGCTGATGCGCGAAAGCATGCTGACGCGCGTGCCATCGAGTTTTTCGACAACGAGTCGTTGAATTTCCTGCACGAGAAATATCCAAACATCCCTCCGCAAGCCGTGGGCGCGATCTTTTTCGAGCAGGAGACGACTGAAGCGACGGAAGAGTCAGTTTTCAGTGAATGGATGTCGCTCCTGGACCAGCATCACGCTTTAACCGATTCATGGTTTGCGACGAACGAGCAGGACCAGGCGAAGCTGCGCGAATTTCGTCATCAATTGCCAGTGTTGATGAACGAATGGTTCGCGCACTACAAGCAGCGCAAAGTCTCCACCGACATGTCCGTGCCCGACGACGCCTTCCCCGGTCTCTTCCGTCTATATAAGGACACGCTAACTTCGAGCGGTCTGCGCTACACAATCTTCGGCCACATCGGCGACAACCACGTTCACGTCAACATCCTTCCACGCAACGACACCGAAGGCGCCCGCGCCCGCGATTTGTACGTTCAGTTCTTAAAATACGCAGCCTCAGTCGGCGGCACCTTGTCCGCCGAGCACGGCGTCGGCAAATTGAAGCGCGACTACCTGCATCTGTTCTACACCGACGCCCAACTGCGCGCTATGGCAACAATAAAAAAAGCCCTCGATCCCAACGGAATCCTGGGCCGCGGAAACATTTTCTCTGAAGAATTGTTATAAATTATCTTTGCGAAAGGAACCCGTAACATGTTCACCCATGTTAACGTCCTCACTAGGGAGATCATCGGTGCGGCCATCGAGGTCCATCGTCACCTCGGCCCAGGCTTATTGGAGTCTGCTTACTTGCAATGTTTGATTCGCGAGTTATCTCTGAAGGAAATACCATTCAAGCGCGAATGGCCGTTACCTTTAGAGTACAAGGGAGTTCGCCTAAGCTGCAGTTATCGTCTGGACCTGCTGGTCAGTGATGCTGTGGTCGTCGAGATAAAATCGGTCGACGCATTGGCACCGATTCACGACGCGCAGCTACTTACCTACCTGAAGCTCGGGGGCTGGAAAGTGGGACTGCTAATTAACTTTAATGTTGAGGTATTGAAGACAGGAATTCACCGTAGGGTGTTAGGCTTGGAGGAGTAACTCTGCGTAACCTCTGCGTCCTCTGCGCCTCTGTGGTAAATATCACCGCAGAGACGCAGAGAACGCAGAGGTTACGCCGAGAAGAGAATACATGCTACGTTTCACTACCGCAGGAGAATCACACGGACGATCGCTTGTCGCGATCGTTGAGGGCTTGCCGGCTGGAGTGCCCGTCGATCAGGAATTGATTGATAAGGAGCTGCGACGACGACAGCTCGGATATGGGCGTGGGGGGCGGATGAAGATTGAGCGCGATCATGCTGAGATACTTACGGGTGTCAGGCATGGGCTCACGCTCGGCTCGCCGCTCACGTTGCTAATCGAAAACAAAGATTGGCCCAACTGGACCGACGTCATGGCGTCTGAGCCGCGCGACATCGCGCCCGAGAAGTCGAGACGTCTGAAACGTCCACGACCCGGCCACGCCGATCTGCCTGGCGGTCTGAAATATGACGTGCGCGATCTCAGGAACATTCTTGAGCGCGCCTCAGCTCGCGAGACGACGGCGCGCGTTGCGTGTGGCGCGCTCGCGAAACAACTGTTGTCGGCTTTCGGCGTCGAAGTGCGCAGTCATGTGATCCAGCTCGGCGGCATTCCCGAGGCGCCACTCGAGCTAACCTGGGAACAGATCGTCGCCATCCCTGACGACGCACCACTGCACTGCGCCGACAACGACGCGCAACAAAGAATGATCGATCTGATCGACGAAGTGCGTCAAAAAGGCGATACGCTCGGAGGCGTCTTCGAAGTCGCGGCCCGAGGCGTCGTGCCCGGACTGGGCTCGCACACGTCCTGGGATCTGAAACTCGACGGACTGCTCGCGCAGGCAGTGATGTCGATACCGGCAGTGAAAGCGGTCGCCATTGGCGCGGGCGCGGAAGCGAGCAGTCTGCCCGGTTCTGAGGTACACGATGAGATTGCTTATAACAACGACACGCACGAGTTCATACGCGAGACGAACCGCGCCGGCGGACTTGAAGGCGGCATCACGAATGGCGAACAGATACGCATTCGCGGTCATCTAAAACCGCTTTCGACACTACGACGCGCGCTACGATCAGTCGACATCGACACGAAAGAAGAAGAAGCGGCGGCGTTTGAGCGCTCAGACGTCACGGCGGTTCCGGCGGCAGGTGTGATTGGTGAGTCGATGGTCGCGCTCGTGCTCGCGGGCGCGATGCGAGAGAAGTTTGGCGGGGACAGTCTCGGCGAAATGAAGCGCAACTTTGAAGGCTATCGCGAACAGTTACGAGGGTATTAGCCACAAGAAGGCACAAAAAGTTGAGCTTGAATGAGCGCGCCGCTCTTCAATTTCAGCTTTGTGCTTTTTGTGCCTCTTTGTGGCAAAATCAGGTTATGGCTTTATTGGAAATAGTTAAGTGGCCGGCGCCGGTGCTTGATACGCCTGCAGATCCGGTGACTGAGTTTGACGACGATCTCAAGAAGCTCGTCAACAACATGTTCGAGACGATGTATGCGGCGCCGGGTGTCGGACTCGCCGCGGTGCAGGTTGGAGTTCCGCAGCGACTCTTCGTGATGGACTGCTCTGGTGGCAAGGATCCGTCACAGCGTGTGACGCTGATTAATCCGGAGGTGCTGCGCGTCGAGGGAAATCAGAACGGCGAGGAAGGCTGCCTGTCGTTTCCGGGCATCTTCACCCCAGTCGAGCGCAGCTTGCGTGCGATCGTGCGCGCGCAGGATGTTAATGGCGAGTGGTTTGAGCTCGACGGCATGGAGCTGACCGCGCGCTGCATGCTGCACGAAACCGATCACTGCGACGGCATCGTGTTTCTCGACAAAATGAGCGCGCTGAAACGCGAGCTCGTAAAGCGCAAGATCAAGAAATTACAAAAAGCTGGAAAGTGGGACTAGCCACAGATCTTCACGGATTGTTTACGGATGATCTCTGTAAAATCCGTGTAAATCTGTGGCTAACATCTTCCGAGGGAGTACACAATGCCTGCAGAATTTCGTAACGAACCATTCACAGATTTCACCAAAGAAGAGAACGCCCACGCGATGCGCGAGGCGATCGCGAAGGTCCAGAGTCAACTCGGACGCGAGTATCCGCTGGTGATCGGCGGCGAACGCATCAACACCGGCAACTTCCTCGAGAGCATTAATCCAGCGAATCGCACGCAGGTCGTCGGACGCTTCAACAAAGCAACGAAAGAGCTCGCGAATCGTGCCGTTGAAGAAGCCGCAAAAGCTTTCGAAACGTGGAAGAACACGCCTGCTGCGGATCGCGCCGCCCTCCTGTTTCGCGTCGCTGCGATCATGCGCGAGCGTAAACACGAGATGTCGGCGTGGATGATCCACGAAGTGGCGAAGTCGTGGCCCGAGGCCGACGGCGATACTGCCGAAGCGATCGACTTCTGCGAATTTTACGCTCACGAGATGCTGCGTTACGCGAGCGACCAACCGCTCGTTCACATTCCCGGCGAACAGAATCATCTTGAATATATCCCGCTGGGCGTCGGTGCCGTGATTCCACCGTGGAACTTCCCGCTCGCGATCATGGCCGGCATGACGGTCGCTTCCGTTGTCACGGGCAATACGGTTGTGTTGAAGCCGTCGTCGGATGCGCCAACTATCGCGTTCAAGTTTTTCGAGATACTCGAAGAGGCTGGATTGCCCGCGGGCGTCGTGAACTTCATGACCGGTTCGGGCGCTGAAGTTGGCGACGTGGTCGTGGACCATCCGAAAACGCGTTACATCGCATTCACGGGATCGAAGGAAATCGGACTGCGAGTCAACGAGCGTGCGGCAAAGGTTCACGAGGGCCAGATATGGATCAAACGCGTGGTCGCAGAGATGGGCGGCAAAGACGCGATCATTGTTGCCGACGATGCTGATCTCGAAGAGGCGGCGACAGGCGTCGTGCAGTCGGCGTTTGGATTTCAGGGACAGAAGTGTTCGGCGTGTTCACGCGCGATCATCGACAGCCGAGTTTACGACACGATGCTGGAGAAGATCGCAGACCGCACCGCGAAGATCAAACTTGCGGATCCAACCGAGCAGGCGACGACGATGAGCGCCGTGATCAATGAGAAGGCGTTTAAGTCGATCAACTCGTACATTGAAAAAGGGAAGAGTGAAGGCGGGCGCGTTTTGATTGGTGGCGGTTCTGATGGCGAGCAGGGCTTCTTCATCGAGCCGACCGTGATCGCAGACGTGAAGCCCGGCGCGACGATCGAGCAGGAAGAGATCTTTGGACCAGTGCTCGCGGTCATCAAGGCCGAGAATTACGACGACGCGCTCAAGATCGCGAATGACACGCAGTTTGGTCTGACGGGCGCGGTCTACAGCAATGACGAAGCGAAGCTGGAGCGCGCGCGCAGAGAGTTTCATGTCGGGAATCTGTATCTGAATCGTAAGTGCACCGGCGCGCTTGTTGGTGTGCACCCGTTCGGCGGGTTCAACATGTCTGGCACCGACTCGAAGGCAGGCGGGCGCGATTATTTGTTGTTGTTCCTGCAGGCGAAGGTGGCCGCGGAAAGAGTTGGAGCAACGACGAAGAGAGCCGAAGCCGGAACAGCCACGGATTAACACGGATGGCACGGATAGTCTTTATGGGCACACCTCAGGCTGCCGTGCCGACTCTCCGGCAGATCCTGGACCACGGTCATGAGGTGGTTGCCGTTTGGACACAGCCTGATAAACCTGCCGGGCGCGGTAATAAAATAGCTTTTACTCCAGTCAAAGAGTTTGCCCTCGCGCACGGGCTGAGTGTCTTTCAGCCCGCGCGGATCAAGAACGACGAAGCTAAACAACTCTTCGCCTCACACGATGCTGACGTCGCTGTGGTGGTCGCTTACGGACGCATCCTGCCGGGCGAGTTTTTGCGCGCGCCGCGTCGCGGGTGCATCAACGTTCACTTTTCGCTGCTGCCACTTTATCGTGGCGCCGCGCCTGCAAACTGGGCGATCGTCAAGGGCGAGACTGAAACGGGCGTCACGACGATGTTCATCGAGCCAACGCTCGACACTGGACCAATCCTGCTGCAAAGCAAAACGCCGATCGGTGAGAAAGAGACTGCGCCTGAGTTGATGCAACGGCTCGCGGAGATTGGCGCAGAGCTTCTCGGCGAAACGCTCGCGCGTCTCGACACTCTCACGCCGCAGCCGCAACATGACCGCGACGCAACGTTCGCGCCGGTACTGAAAAAAGAAGATGGTTTGATCGACTGGTCGCAAAGCGCTTTTGTGATTGAGCGCCGCATCAGAGGTTTTCAGCCGTGGCCCAACGCATACACGAAGTTCGATTCAAAGAGCCTCATTCTTTGGGAAGCGCAGCCGACGATCTCGGTAACTTCAGGCATCTCGGAGGGCGAGGTGATCGTGGCGCAAAAGGATGAATTGGTCGTGCAGTGTGGCGAGCGAACCGCGTTGCGTGTGCTCGAGGTCCAACCGGAAGCGCGCAAGAGAATGGCCGCGCGTGATTTCATCAACGGCATGCATTTGAAAGTTGGCGATCGCTTTGGTTAAGTCGAAAGAGATCTCACCGGCGCGCGTCGCAGCTTTCAACATCCTTCAGCAGGTCGAGAATGGCGCGTTCTCTTCAGTTCTGCTGGTCGCAGAAGAAGCAAACCTACAACCACTGGATCGAGCACTGTGTCATGAGCTCGTGCTCGGTGTGCTCCGTTGGCAGTTGTTTCTCGATAAGATCGTCGAACATTTCTCGAAGCGACGTGTTGAGAGTCTTGATGCAGCAGTTCGCATCGCGCTGCGGCTTGGTCTATATCAGTTACGATTTCTCACGCGCGTACCTGCGTCTGCGGCTGTTAATGAGTCGGTGAGTCTCGTGCGTGTGGCGCGACTGAGCTCGGCGACCGCATTTGTTAATGCGGTGTTGCGTCGTGCAGTGCGCGAATCGAATTACGATCCAGTGGGTGAGATTTCAGATCCGCTTGAAAAGATCTCGGTGCAGACTTCGCATCCTGTTTGGTTGATCGAACGTTGGGCGAGTCAGTTTGGCATCGACGAAGCGGAAGCATTTGCACGCGCGAACAACACGGTGCCGCCCACCGCTTTTCGCGTTGTAGCAAATCGAGCGAATCAATCAGAGATCTTGTCGCGTTTAAGTGCGGCGGGTGCGACGCTCGAATCGTCTGACATTGTGAATGGAGCATGGCGCGTTTCCGGGGCGACATCGCTACTTCGCGAGATGAGCAGTGCTGGTGAGATTTATCTGCAGGACCAAGCGTCGCAGCTCGCGGCTGACGTAATGGAGGTCAAACGCGGCGAACGCGTACTCGATCTGTGCGCAGCGCCCGGAGGCAAGACGACCTTGATTGCTGACCGCGCGGTAGACAAAGCATTCATAGTTGCGGCTGATCGTTCCGCGACACGGATGGCGACGGTCATTTCAACCACTCGATTGCACGAGTTGAAGAGCATCACGCCGCTGATCCTCGACGCGACTGAACAGTTGCCGTTTGAGCGCGCGAGTTTTGATCGCGTGCTAGTCGATGCGCCGTGTTCCGGCACCGGAACATTGCGCGCCAACCCGGAAATCAGATGGCGACTCGCACCCAAAGATTTCGTCACTTTTGCCCACCAACAGAAACGGATACTAAGCCGAGCCGTCGAGGTCTTGAAGCCGGGCGGACGCCTCGTTTACTCGACCTGTTCAGTCGAGCGCGAGGAAAATGAAGAAGTAATTGAAACTCTAAATTTGAAGCCGGTTAAAACACTCCGAACCTGGCCGCACCGCGAGGGCGCGGACGGCTTCTTTGTTGGGATCTTTCAAAAGTAATGCTAGACTTCGCAACTTAGTGAGTGTTGTTACCAGAATTCTGTCTGTCTTCCGCAGCATCGCAATCGTTATTGCGATTGGGATCGTTTTTCTTTTCGGAGTAGCGACCACAGTCTATCTCTCGCTGCGTAGCCCGGAAGTGAAAGTCCCGGACGTGGTCGGCAAGAACAGGTTTGACGCAGAAAAAATCCTGGCCGACGCCGATCTGAAGTTTCGCGTGCGCGCCACGAGGCCCAGCACCGAAGCCCAGCCTGACACCGTCATGTTTCAGCTACCGCGCGCGGGCGAGGTCGTGAAGACAGGGCAAACAGTGGCGATGGACATCAGCCGCCTCGCCAAAGCAGGTGAGTCATCCGAGAACGTAACTCCCGACGAGCCGGCAGAGAATCGCAACACCAACTCATCGGCAAACACCAATGAGAACAAACCGAAGCGGCCGAAGCCAAAGAACACCAACGAGAACGCAAACGCCAACGGCAACACGAACAAATCAATCAATGCGAATCGCGCGAACGTAAATCGCACCAACACAAACGCCGGCGCGCCCAACGTAAACGCGACCCCGCGCAGCAACATAAATGCGCGCAGCAACATAAACGCGACGACAACCCGACCAGCGACAGTAAACAGCAACCGTCCAGCACCTCGGCCCACACCGAAGCCGAACCAGTGAGTAGTGAACAGAGACCGCCACATCGACATCGCTCCATCGATTCTGTCGGCTGACTTCTCGTGTCTCGGCGACCAGATCAAGGCTGTCGAGCGCGGCGGCGCAGGCGTGCTGCACGTCGACGTGATGGACGGTCACTTCGTGCCGAATATCACGATTGGATTGCCTGTGGTTAAGTCGCTGGCTGGCTTTACTCGCCTGCCGATCGATACGCACCTGATGATCACTGATCCCGGCACTTACGCGACGCAGTTTGTGAAAGCGGGCGCGAATATGGTCTCGGTTCACGTGGAAGCAGACGCGCACCTGCACCGGACGCTGATGTCGATCAAAGACGCTGGAGCGCTGGCGGGAGTAGTGTTGAATCCCTCGACGCCTGTAGTTGCGGTCGAGGAGGCATTACAATTTGCGGATTATGTTCTGGTAATGTCTGTCAATCCGGGTTTCGGCGGTCAGAAATTTATCCCGCAGTCTGTCGATAAAGTCAGGCGACTGCGGCGCATGATTGAAGAGCGGCAGTTGAACGTCCGGATCGAGATCGACGGTGGCATTGACCGCAAAAACATCGAAACTGTCGTGGCAGCCGGAGCCGAGATCATCGTCGCCGGCTCGGCCATTTTTAATACACCCGACGCGGAAGCAGCGGTAAAAGAACTCAGGGAAGCAACGGTTCAGTGGGTTTAGCCAACCGCATCGCAAATTTGTGAATCCGATAGCGGTAAGTCCCGGCAAACAGGCAACAACTACAACTGGATTTTGCCCAGCGCCCTTCGTCACCTATATTTTGTCCCTTTTGTGCCTTTTTGTGGCTAATTTTGGAGGTTGATTTTATGAGGTCTCGCTTTCTTATCCTGGCGGTTTTCTGCGCCCTGATCTTTGGGTTGGCACAAACCGGATTCGCTCAGCAGAAATCCGGCGGCCAGACAGAACTCTCGACCGTTCAGAGGCTGGACGTCATGTCCTCGAAGCTCGACTTGCTGCGCCGCTCGCTCAACGCCGCCATCAAGGCCCTTGAAACCAAAACCGATAAGGACAAGAAGGCCAACGCCGACGATCCAGTCGCCGTTTTGAAGAGTCTTGAAAAAGAAGTCGGCTCAGTAACGAACGAAGTAAACGACATCCGTAACAAGAACGAAAAGGCCGAGAAATTCGACACCACCGCGCTCGACCGGCTCGAGGCTACAGTCACCGAGCTGAATACGCGCGTTGAGACTAACCTGCAGCAAACCGCAGGACTCAGAACCACCGCCTCCGCGAGCAATTCTTCAAGCGACAAAAAGAAGAAGAAAGGGAAGTTGTTTGGCCTCTTTGGCGGCGGCGACGACAAGTACGCTGATCTGACAGGAGCCGCGGTTGCCGGACGTGACCGCGTGTTGTTTGAAGAAGCTGCGAAAGAAGTGCGCAAAGGCCATCACGATACTGGTCGCTTGCTCTTCGCAACCATTATCAACACGTATCCCGATTCACCGTTTTTGCCACTCGCGAAACTGGCTATCGCCGACTCATTCTTCCTCGAAGGCACCACCAGCGCTTTGATTCAGGCGGCGCAGGCTTACCAGGATTGGCTGACGTTCTTCCCGACAGATCCACTTGCCGATGATGCGAGTTTGAAAGTTGCGGAAGCAGAGATGAGGCAGATGGGCCTCTCGGATCGCGACATCTCGCACGCCCGCAAAGCCGAGCAGCGATTGAAAGTTCTGCTCCAGCAGTATCCGAAGAGCCCGCTACGAGACACTGTCGAGGCGCGTCTACACGAGGTGCAGGAAAATCTCGCGCTGCACAACCTGCAGATCGCGCGGTTCTACTACGACGTGAAATATTCGACTGGAAAAGGCGGACTAAAGGGCGCGCAGTCGCGCTTGAAAGAGATCACTGATAAGTATCCGTGTTTCTCATACAACGACGAGGTGTACTTCCGTCTAGCATCAACTTACCAGGCCGAGGAAGAGCCGGACGAGGCGGCGCGCTATTACCAGAAACTCGTGCAGGAGTTCCCGGAAAGCGAGTACAACGACAAAGCCCGGGAACAACTGAACATCATCGGAGCGCCAATCCCCGAAAAGAGCATGCCGAATCCGTGTTCGACGAAAAAGCAGCAGAGCTTCGTGGGTAACCTGATGCAACAGGTTTCGGGCAAGGCCGACGTCACTATCAACAAGAACGGCATTCTGATCAGCAAGGACGGAAAGGAAGGCACTGACCTGATCGACGAAGCGCTCCGTTACAACGGAACGCTACCGGCGCTGACTACGCCCGATGCGCCCACTCAGCGCACCGTGAAACCCGTAGCGCCGGCTGCTGATTCGAAGTCGAAGACCGCGAACGGCAACGGCGGCGCGCCCGCAGCAGTCGTAAAGCCTTAAGGAGGCTTACCGCGTTGGAACCCACCTCGCCAGAAGCGCAGGCGGAGTTAGCACGACGGCACAAGTCCGCTGCGACGACCGTGGTGGGTTTGCTGATCGCCACGGTCCTCCTCTCGGTCGTGGCTTTTCTGTCTGGCGCTTACCTCGTAGAGAAACCCAATCCACCACTCGATATCGCAGTCCGGATCGTCATTCTGATACTCGGTTTGGGAGCGGTCGTATGGCGGCGGACGAAGTTTCAGCCGATGCGGCTGCAGGACATTGCCGGGCTGGCGGGCGTCTCTGGACTGATAAAGACCCTCGAAAAAACGACCGTTCAGATCGCCTTGCTCGGCGCCGCCATAGCCGCAATCGGCTTTATCGCGACTCTCCTTACCGGCAATGCGCGGTACAGCTACTGGGCGGGCGCCATCGCCGTAGTAGTCTTCATCTACTCCTACCCCACCAAATCCTCCTGGCTCAAGACCATGTACCGCTTCACTGAAAAGTAAGAATCAGCAGCGGGGGCAAGCCCCTCTTCCTGACTTATTCTTGCTCGAGTCGCGTGGAGAAATTAAGAAACTGAAGAAAGAACAAGTCGGGAAGAGGGGCTTGCCCCCGCTTGCTGAGATAAAAAATGTTGAACTGTGTTTGTCTAGTTTGGTACTCTGGATGTGGCTATGCTGCGTCTATTGCCAATAACGGGGCTTTTACTGGTGTTTGTTGCGATTCCTGCCTTCGCTCAGGAGGCGCGATTGATCACGTCTGTGAGCCCTGTGGTGGTGAAATCCACGCCAGTCACGCCCGTCGTCGAGCCCAATGACATCGAAAAGCGGGCCTTCGAGCAGACCAACCTCGTGCGCGTGCAGAACGGACTCCGACCACTTACCTGGGACGCGGATGTCTGTCGCATGGCTCGAATCCACTCCGAGAGCATGTCGCGCAATCACTACTTCTCACACGTCACCCCTGAAGGAAAGCGCCTCCCGGAGCGGGCCCGCGCCGCAGGCATTTTGAAGTTTTCCACGCTCGGTGAGAACATCGCCTACTCCAACGGCTACGACGACCCCGGAGCATACATCGTCGAGCAGTGGATGCAATCTTCGAAGCACCGCGCTAACATACTGTCCAACGACTTTCGCGCGATGGCCATTGGCAGCTTTGTCGGTCCTGACGGTTCGATTTATCTGACGCAGACTTTCATTACACGTTGATCACGACGCCTTTCACGTTTCCCTCCTTCGCAAAAATCAACTGGTTCCTACGCATTTTGGGTAAACGACCCGACGGCTATCACGAAGTCGTGACGGTCCTGCATACGATCTCACTTCGCGACGAACTGACAATTCAACTCAGCGAGAACGGACCGCTCAAGCTCACGTGCGACGATCCAACCATTCCGACTGACAACTCGAATCTAATCATCAAGGCTGCGCATCTTTTGAGTGAGTGCCGCCAGGATTGGTTTGGAGCACACTTCAATTTAGCGAAACGGATTCCGGCACAGGGCGGACTCGGCGGCGCCTCGTCTAACGCCGCTATTGCGCTGCTGGCAATAAATAAACTCTGGAAGGGCGCTTACATCAGTGTCGAAGAACTGTTGGATCCATCGGATTTAGGTGCCGATGTCCCTTTCTTCCTGATGGGCGGAAGATGTGCTGCAACTGGCATCGGAGAGGTTCTCAAGCCGCTCCCCGATGGCCCAAAACAGTACCTGATAGTCATCACTCCGAACGCGCGAGTCTCGACTGCACACGCGTACGCATCTCTAAATGCTGGTTCCTTGACAACTTCCAAATCGGACTCTATTCTTTCAAGTTCCCTAGCGGACCTGAATTCCGCCGACAGCAGGCAATGGCCTCTCCGCAATGACTTTGAGAGGGTGATCTTTGAGATAGAACCTGAAATCGAGCGCGTCAAAAACGCGCTGCTCGATGCAGGTGCGTGGGGCGCTTTGTTGGCTGGAAGCGGTTCGAGCGTGTTTGGTGTCTTCGATAGCGATGCCGCGAGAGATCGCGGTCTTGAAAATCTGAGATGTGAAGCAGGATGGCGAGTTTTTCCCTGCGAGACCGTTTCACGCGAAGAATATGTCAGGGCAATGAATTCATCGGGGATTCCCCTTTTTACGCTCTCTTAAAAACTGCAAACAGAAACAGATACTGGGGCGTAGCCAAGTGGTAAGGCACCGGTCTTTGGAACCGGCATTCGTTGGTTCGAATCCACCCGCCCCAGCCAATTCTTGTCACTCTGAAAAGATATGAGCACTACCGGCGGCATCAAGATCTTTTCCGGAAATGCGAACCCCAAGTTGGCGGAAGAGATTTGTCGCCACCTGACGTGCGACATGGGGAAAGCGTACCCGGAGCGTTTCTCTGACGGCGAGTTCAACTTTCAGATCGATGAAAACGTGCGCGGCGGCGACGTCTTCATCGTGCAACCGACTTGCCCTCCGACCGATGCGCACCTGATGGAGCTGCTCGTGATGCTCGACGCTTTTCGTCGTTCATCAGCCGAGCGCATCACGGCCGTGATTCCTTATTACGGCTATGGCAGGTCTGATAAAAAGGACCGCCCGCGCGTTCCGATCTCGGCGAAGCTGGTGGCGAATTTGATCACTGTCGCGGGCGCGGATCGACTGCTGGCGATGGACCTGCACGCCGCGCAGATCCAGGGCTTCTTTGATATTCCGACGGACCACCTGTATGCTGCACCGGTTTTTATCGGCTATTATCAGGAGCACCCGCTGCCGAATTTGACGGTAGTGGCTCCCGATACAGGCGGCGCCGAACGCGCACGCGCCTACGCCAAGAGGCTTAACGCCGATCTTGCTCTTTGCGACAAACGTCGCGAGAAGGCGAACGTGGCCGAGGTTATGAACGTGGTTGGCGACGTTCGTGGCCGCAGTTGTTTGATCGTCGACGATATGTGCGACACCGGCGGGTCGTTGACGAAAGTCGCGCGAGCGTTGAAAGAAGCTGGCGCTGAACGAATACACGCGTGCTTCACGCATCCGGTGTTTTCTGGCAAGGCAGTCGAGTTGCTGCGCGAGTCGGACATTGAAAAAATAATCGTAACTAATACGATTCCGCTCCGCGATCATGCGTGCGAGCTGGATAAAATAAAAGTACTAAGTATCGCGCCGCTTCTGGCGAAAGCGATCAAGTCGATCCACGAGGAGACTTCAGTTTCCTCGCTCTTCGTTTAGACGAAGGGCAAACACCTGATGGCTAATGAAGACCATCAGCGACCTGGGCTCACAAAGTGATGCCCGGGTCGCTGAAAGTTTGTGTAGGGGAGAAAATCATGGCGGAGAGAAAAGAATACAAGGTGCAGGCAAAGGTGCGTGACGGTCGCGGCAAGAATGATGCGCGGCGCGCGCGGCGTGAGGGTCTAGTGCCCGTTACGGTTTATGGCGGTGATGCGGAAACTGTCGCCGCCGTCGCTCCGCTTGGTGAACTGGCTGCGATCCTTCGCTCTGAATCGGGGCGTAACACGATCTTCACGATCGACGTCGAGGGCGTCGGCGTGAGTGAAGTGATGTTTCACGATCGGCAGATCGATCCGGTCAAGGGCCGTTTGATTCATGCTGATCTGGCGCGACTCGTTAAGGGTCAGAAGATCGAAGTGACCGTGCCGTTACACCTGTTTGGTGAACCGGTTGGTGTTCGTGAGAAGCAGGGCGTGCTCGAGCAGATCATTCGTGAGATTCAGATCCGTTGCGAGCCGCGCGAGATTCCTGACACGCTCGAGGTTGATGTGTCTAATCTCGACGTTCACGAGACGTTGCACGTTTCGGATATTAAGGTTGCTGAGGGAGTCGAGATCCTGACCGATGGCGAGCAGGTGATTGCGACTGTCGGTATCGTGAAGGAAGAGGTCGCGGCAGCGCCTGCAGAAGGTGAAGAGCCAGCCGAGCCCGAAGTGATTGGCAAGGGTAAGAAGGAAGACGAAGAGGGCGGCGAAGGTTAACGAAGTTGTTAGACAGGATTTACAAGATTTTTCAAGACTTACATGTAAATCCTGTTTAAGTCTTGTAAATCCTGTCTAATGTTGATCGTCGGTTTAGGAAATCCCGGGAAAGAGTACGAGTCAACACGACATAATCTCGGGTTCATGTTGATTGACAAGTTGGCCCACGACGAGGGCATCAGCGTTAATAGCCGCGAGTGCAGCTCGCTCGTTGGTCGCGGCGTGATTGAAGGCGCGCGGACGAAGTTAGTGAAGCCGCAAACATTCATGAACCTGAGTGGACCCGCGGTCGCTTGTCTACTCAAGAAAATCGAAAGCGAGTCGCCGATCGATCACTTGGTTGTAATTTCGGATGACCTCGCTTTACCGGTCGGCAAGATTCGCATACGCGAGCGCGGCTCAGCCGGTGGGCACAACGGTTTGAAATCGATCATAGCGTCGATCGGAACGGATGAGTTCATCAGATTGCGGATCGGGATTCAGCCGGAACATCCGATCTCGGATTCGAAGCGATTTGTGCTCGACACGATTTCACGTAGTGAGCGAACAATCTTCGAGGAGACGATCGCGCAGAGTGCAAACGCGATACGAACGATTATCAGGGACGGCGCTTTGAAAGCAATGAGTATTTTCAATTGATTGTGTGACGTTTGACTGGAGGTTTGAGTTGGATACAAAGAGACAGTACGAAGTGGTCTTCATAGTAGACCCGACGGCCGATGATGAAGTGCCGAAACTCACCGAGAGCTTCTCGCAGATCATTACTGATCAGGGTGGTGTGATCGTCAAGGCCGAGACGATGGGCAAGCGCCAGCTCGCTTATGAAATCCTGCACCACAAAGACGGTACGTTTGTGCTGATCGAGATCGAGGGCTCGGGCAAGGAGATCGCTGAGCTCGAGCGCCGCATGCGCGTTAACGATCGCGTGCTGCGTTACATCACGGTGCGCGTGGATGAAGATCGCAGGCGTGCGGAGAAGTTGAAGGATCGTCGCGCTCGTAAAGCTGCGAAGCGCCCCGCGCCTGGCGAGCACCGGCGTCGCGGACCATCGATGCCGTTTGTCGAAGCTTCCGGCGAATAGAGTTCTACATCCACAGATTGCACCGATTTAATAAACAATCTGTGTAATCTGTGGATGACCTACGAGTTTAAGAGGATAAGTTATGTCAACCAATTACGAAGACCGCCAGCGCGGCGGTGGCGGTGGTTACGATAATGATGATGACGGCGATAGACGGCCAATGGGCGGCGGCCGCGGCGGTGGTCGCCGTATGCACCGCCGGCGGGTTTGCCGGTTCTGTATCGACAAAGTAGACCTTATCGATTTCAAGGACGTGAGGTTGCTTCAGAATTATTTGCCGGAACGCGGGAAGATCCTGCCGCGACGAATCTCCGGCACCTGTGCAACGCACCAGCGCATGCTGGCGGAAGCGATCAAGCGCGCGCGAAACATCGCGCTCCTTCCGTACACGACCGACTAAAGGGAGAAAACGGATGGCACACACGAAAGTACTTTTGCGCGAAGATGTAGACGATCTCGGCGCGCGTGGTGAGATTGTCAGAGTTAGATCGGGCTACGCTCGCAACTACCTGCTGCCACGCAAACTCGCAGTTGAAGCGACCGCGGGCAACGTCAAGGGAATCGAATCGGAACGTGCGGCGTTGTTGAAGAAGGAAGCGAAGGAGCGCTCGAGTGCGGAAGCACAGAGCGCACAAATGGGCACGCTCGAGCTCGAGTTCAAGCGAAAAGCCGGCGAGCAGGGACTGCTTTACGGATCGGTTACTTCGATGGACGTGGCTGAGGCGCTCAGAGAGCGTGGCTACGAGATCGATCGTCATCGCATTCACTTGCGCGAGCCTTTGAAGCGCGTTGGCGAATACACCGTTCCTGTTCGATTACATCGTGAAGTCACGATCGATCTGAAGGTTAGAGTCGCTCCGGAAGGCGAAGTGATCGTCGGTCATTTGTCGCCGGAACAGGAAGCTGAGTTGGCGAAAACCAACGAAGAAGAATCAGCCACGGATTGACACGGATCAATTACTGATTTAAAACCGAAAATTTTTTGGAGATTATTGACGCTGCATGTTAATACGACTTGCAGCGTCTTTTTATTATGGCCAGTCCAGACCCTATTCGCGAACAACCCTTCGAGCGTGCTCTCCCAAACAGTGCCGAAGCAGAACGAGCCATACTCGGCGCCGTCCTGCTCGATAACGGTCTGATCAGCCAGGCTATCGAACAACTCCGCCCCGAAGACTTCTACGTTCCGTCGCACCGTCGCATCTTCGTCGCGATGATCATGCTCTTCGAGCGTGGCGCGGAGATCAATCCGATTCTCATCGGCGAAGAGCTGAAGAAAGAGAGCTCACTCGAAGCAGTCGGCGGGATCAGTTTCATCACCAACCTGACTTACGGCCTGCCGCACTCAACCAACATCGCTCACTATGCGAAAGTAGTTCGCGGTAAATCGATGTTGCGGCAACTGATCAAAGCTTCCAACAAGATCACACAGGAAGCACTCGCGGAAGAAGACGAGCCCGAGCTCATTCTCGATCACGCCGAGCACGCGATCTTCGAACTCGCCGACGAGCGCGTAAGACAAGGTTTCATGCACGTGAAACCGATCGCTGAAAGTCTGCTCGAGAAGGTTCAGGAGATGGAAGGCCGAGCGGCTGTGTTGACCGGACTCACTACCGGCTTCGCCGATCTCGACAAGATGACTTCGGGACTTCAGAACGCCGACCTGATCATTCTCGCTGCGCGCCCCTCGATGGGAAAGACCAGCTTCGCGTTGATGCTGGCGGAGAATGCGGCGATTCTCTCGGGCGCGTGCGTCGGTGTGTTTTCACTCGAAATGTCGAAAGAGTCGCTCGTGATGCGCATGCTTTGTGCGCAGGGCAACATCGATGCGCAGCGTTTCCGCAATGGCTTTCTCTCGCGACTCGAGTGGGCTCAGATCGCGAAGTCACTCGGTGTGCTTGCCGACACGAAGATCTTTCTCGACGACACACCAGGACTGAGCGTCCTCGAGATGCGTGCGAAGGCGCGACGACTCGCGGCAGAACAGAAAAAACTCGATCTGATCATCGTTGACTACTTGCAACTGATGAGTGGCTCATCGAAGCGTACAGAATCACGGCAGCAGGAAGTGTCGCAAATCTCGCGCGAGCTGAAAGGACTTGCGAAAGAGATGAACGTGCCGCTCGTAGCATTGTCACAGCTCTCACGCGCCCCTGAATCGCGCTCCGATCACAAGCCGCAATTGTCAGACCTCCGTGAATCAGGCGCCCTGGAACAGGATGCGGACGTGGTGGCCTTCATCTTCCGCGAAGAGCAATACAAAAGCGCCGAAGAGCGCGAAGCAATGCCCGAAGATCGAAAGAACATCGCCGAGCTAATCATCGCCAAACAGCGCAATGGCCCAACCGGAACCGTCGACCTGCGCTTCACCCCGTCGAGCATGAGATTCGATAACCTTTATCGAGAGTAGCCCTACTCTCGTCGCGCCATTCCTCACGAGCACTTGCCAGCGTCCTTAAGATCAGATCACAATCTTTTCTCTCCCTGCGAAATTCCTATGAAAACAAGAAAATCAACCTTGCAACTCGTCTTGATACTGGCGCTGCTCGTAGGCAGTGGCTTAACCGCGTTCGCTCAAGCCCTCAGCATCAGGCTGAGCGTGGATGCGACGCAGGCTGCACGCAACTTAGTTCACTCCAAGTTCACTATCCCGGTGCGACCGGGACCTCTGACTCTCTTCTACCCGAAGTGGATTCCCGGTGAACATAGTCCGACCGGGCCGATCAACGATCTCGTTGGCCTGAAGTTGAGCGCGAATGGTAAACCGATCGCCTGGCAGCGTGATCAGGTGGAGATGTTTGCGTTTCACTGTGAAATTCCCCAGGGAGTAAGTGAGCTCGAGGTTTCTTTCGACGACGTTTCGCAACCAGAAACCACCGCGAGTGCAAAACTCGCGCGCATCAAGTGGAACAGGCTGATTCTTTATCCCAGAGAAATGAATAGCGACACCATTCAAGTCCGTGCTTCATTGCTTTTGCCGGCGGGATGGAAGTTTGCGAGCGCTTTACCCGTGCTGAGCGAGAGCAAAGATGGATTTCAGCTCAAAGAAGTTTCACTCACCGAGCTGGTCGACTCTCCGGGGCTCATCGGCGAGAACTTTCGCAAGTTCGCACTAACTTCGACAGGCATCGCGCATGAGATCGACGCCATGGCTGATACACCTGCGGCCCTCGAGATGAAGCCGGAGACATTAACAGGTCTGAAAAATCTGGTGCAGGAAGCTTACGCGTTGTTTGGTGCGCGACACTATCGGAGCTACAAGTTTCTGGTTACGTTCAGTGACCATGGCGGCAGCGAAGGTCTGGAACATCACGAATCGAGTGAGGATGGTGTTGGCGAGAAAGCATTGTCTGATGAGCTGGAGTTGATTGATTTCGCCGACTTGATGGGCCATGAATATGCCCACTCATGGAACGGAAAATATCGCCGTCCAGCAGGACTCACAACGCCCGATTTTGAACAGCCGATGAAGGGCGACCTGCTGTGGGTTTATGAGGGATTGACTGAATATCTCGGCCGCGTCTTGCCGGCCCGCAGTGGATTATGGACCGCGGATGATTTCCACGAAGCGATGGCTGCGGTGGCTGCTGAGTTCGAGATGCAGTCGGGAAGGCAATGGCGACCGCTCGTCGACACAGCCGTGGCAGTGCAGTTTACCTATCCCTCGCCGCGAGCATGGATGAATTACCGCCGCCGCGTTGACTATTACGACGAGGGCTCGCTGGTCTGGCTCGATGCAGATGTACTGATCAGGCAACGCAGCAACGGCAAACTGTCGCTTGATGATTTCTGTCGCCGCTTTCATGGTGGATCAGACACGTCTCCGCTAGTCAAAACTTATACATTCGACGACGTCGTGAATACGCTTAACGAAGTTATGCCGTACGACTGGCGCAGCTTCCTGAACGAAAGAATCTACCAGGTTGCGCCACACGCACCACTTGCAGGCATCACCGGCGGCGGCTGGAAACTGGTCTACACGGACAAACCGAACACCCTCGTTCGTTTGGGAGATCACGCACGCAAGAGTGTCGATCTTATGTATTCGATTGGAGCCATGTTGAAAGAAGATGGCGGTGTCATGGATGTGAATCCAAATCTCGAAGCCGCCGGAGCCGGACTCGCGCCGGGCATGAAAATAATCACGGTGAATGGTCGACCATGGTCCACCGATGTGCTTCACGAAGCAATTACAGCAGCGAAAAGCAATACCACGCCGATCGAGTTAGTTGTGGAAAATGGCAGTTTTACCGGCATGTACAAGTTGAACTATCACGGCGGCGAACGCTACCCGCATCTCGAGCGAGACCCGACAAAACCAGACGTGCTGGGAGACGTGATCAAGTCGCGGCGTTAAGGCCTCTCGAAGATCTTCGCGTCAACGGGGACATTAGTCTTGATCTCTTTCACGGTGAGGGTCATGGTCTGCTTCTCAAAACTGTGTGTGAGCACGTGTGGCAATTTGAGGCCGTCTACTTCGCGCCAGTCGTCATAGTAAATCTCAACCGGCACGGAAGCGCCTTTATGAGTGCGGACGGTGTTCATGCGGACTGGTAAGTAGCTTTCGGCATCAATGAAGAGTCGATCCACGGCGCCACTCACCGGCTGCATATCGATCACGTAAACCTCGCGATAGCCGATCTTGCTTTTGCCGACCAGCGTGAACTTTGCGTAATTGTTTTTAGGGTTGAGTATCCCGTAGAAGTCCGCATCGTTTCTCGTGGCCTCCAGCTCAGCGCCTTTCAAGAGTCGCACGCCCGCCGCCGTTTGCATCCAACCTATGCTGCCGTTGTAACCAGTCTTGATCGTTTCCGTCGGCGCCGGTTGTATGATGGCGAGCGATTTGTGCGGAGCGAACGTGTAAAGCTCAAACTTTCCACCTCTACTTACACCGACTACGTCGAGCGTACCTTTCACGACACGACTGGTCACCGCATTCACTGCCGTAGCGCCGCCGACGGCTTGCACATACTTGTTGAGTACATCAGCAACCGTTGGCAACGCC
>Ga0208338_1000013_pt1:0-27500 | contig 89390 bp, 84 predicted proteins | sample ForSoiNitrogNN91_FD_187858 | JGI IMG/M metagenome (GOLD analysis project Ga0208338, IMG submission 187858) | Forest soil microbial communities from Browns Valley, California, USA, that are Nitrogen fertilized - NN91 (SPAdes) | ecosystem: Environmental > Terrestrial > Soil > Temperate...
AGCCGCGATTGGTAAGGAGTAGCAGAGTGGTCAGAAGAACGAGGGCGCTGCAGGCGATCAGAAAGCGCGTGCGCGGCTTGAATACCAGCAGCGGCCGCATTGCGTAGGCGATCAGCTTATCGCGAGCCTGGCTGACTGGAGTTTTGAATCGTGGACGAAGCCCCATATATGAAGAGTTGCCGCAAAAAAGCACAAAAGTCACAAAAGATCTTTTTGTGCCTTGTGCCTTTTTGTGGCTAAGCAGCAGCTAAGTTGCGGGCCAGGACAGCGCCCGCCTTTTCCAGTAATGCATCGAGCGTCGACGGCTTGATGGCGGAGATGACTACGGTCTCGCCGCTATCGAGTTGTCGCGCCTGCCGAACAGCCGCTTCCACAGTCTCTGCGTCGACGAGGTCAGCCTTGTTGAGCGCCAGTATCGACGGAATCTCGGCCAGTTTCAGATCCGCGAGGATTCGCTTCACTGACTGAACCTGCTGCACCCAGCGCGGATTCGAAATGTCCACTGCGTGAATCAACAAGGTGCTGTCACTGATCTCTTCGAGCGTTGCGCGGAAGGCCGACAGTAGATCAGGCGGCAAAGCGCGAATGAATCCGACCGTGTCGTTGATGATCACTTCCTGCTCGCGCGGCAAACGCAGTCTGCGCGAAGTCGGATCGAGCGTGGCAAACATGCGCTGCTCGGCGTGTACGTCGCTCTTCGTTAGTGCGTTTAGCAGCGTGGATTTTCCGGCGTTGGTGTAACCGACGATCGAGATGACCGGCAGCCCCTGTCTCGTTCGACCTTTGCGACGCTCCTGGCGTCGCTGTTGTAGTGCTTCTATCTCACGCTCGAGACGATTGATGCGATCGCGCACGCGACGGCGATCGGTTTCGAGTTTCGTTTCACCGGGACCTCTGCCGCCGATGCCGCCCGCCAAACGCGAGAACGCCGAATCCTGACCCGCGATCAAACGTGGCAGCAGGTATTTCAACTGCGCCAGCTCGACCTGGATCTTTCCTTCTTTCGATTGTGCGCGCTGCGCGAAAATATCGAGTATCAACTGCGATCGATCGATCACTTTGAGATCCGTTGCTTCTGACAGCGATCGCACTTGCGCCGGTGACAGCTCACTGTCGAACACGAGCATGTCCGCGCCGAGCTGTAGCGCGCGAATGATCAGCTCGTCGAGTTTGCCGCGACCGAGCACGGTGCGCGGATCGATCGCCTGCCGCCGTTGAATGATTCGATCCTGGACCATGACACCTGCGGAGGTTGCGAGCTCGGCGAGCTCTGCCATCGACTCTTCAGCGTCAGTGAGTGAACCGGTGGCGACGCCGACGAGGATCGTACGGTCGCGTACTTCCGCGCGTCGCGCTGTGCGACGGTTGCGCGCCATTTCTTCTTCGAGCGAATTAATCAGCTCCCGGAAGTCGTGATCGAGCTGCGACGCGATCTTCGGTTCAAGAAAGGCGTAAAGCTCGGGTGTGGTGGCGTTGTCGAGATCTCCGGCGTGTAAAGGTAACAAGTGCGCGGCACGGACGAGACCGGGCAGTCCTGACTCCGCGTCGACGTCGATCGCCGCCATCAGATCCAGACGCAGGAGTGCAAGATCGGTTAAGTCGTCTTGGGTAAGCGGCTCGCCGCGCAGGTGCGTGTGTACGCAACGCAGGCCGCGAAATCTCCCCGAAGCTACGCGAACGCGTTTGAAGTCAGGCAGCTCGATGCGACGGTTGTCGCCCACCATCACGTATTGAATGTGGCCCTGCCGGTCGATCAGGGCGCCGATTTGCCGTCGTGTCTCGTGGGACAATTCGCCCAGTTGCCGTGCAAACTCAGGTGTGACGATTTGATCGGGAGGTATGCGCCGAGTGTACAGCTTTTCGATGCGCCGCAGTTGATTTGGTTTCAGCCCTAGAGTGTTGCCTAGAACGGTTGTAATAGCCTTTTCCTTCCTATGCGGGGGCGAATTATAACATACCAAGCCATCCGCAGATTACGCAGATTGCCTATGGAATCCGTGTAATCAGTGGATGATGTTATGATGAACAACTTTTATGGGTAGCGCAGGGAAAATTATAGCTGTCGATCCGCCGTATGCGATTGCGGGCGGCGAGATCGTGATTGATTGCACGGGCCTTGATACGCGCGAGCCGTCGAAGTGTGCCGTGCTCATTGGTGATACGCCGGCGCAGGTGGTCGCGCTTGGGCCGCGGCGGGTGCTGGCGATCGTGCCTGAGACGAAGGGCGGACGAGTGCCGGTCACGTTGTGGAGTGGTGACGAGGCGAGCGATCCTGCGTACATCACGGTCGCGCGAAAGCTTGCGGGTGATCTTCATCCGGTCTCGAATCCTGCATTTGATCCAGACGACGGTGCGCTGTTAGTCACGCGCTCTGGTTCGCGTGGTGAAGAGTTGCCGGTGACGTTGTTTCGCATCGACATTAGTGGCGACGTTTCCGAGTATTCAGGCGACATCGCAAATCCGACCGGCATCGCGTTCAGTCCTGACGGTCAGATGTTTGTGACCAGCAGGCTTGAAGGAACTGTTTACAAGATCACGCCGTTTAAAGAGGCAGTTTCGTTTGCGCGCAATCTCGGTGTGGCGACGGGCATCGCATTCAATAGCGACGGGTTGATGCACATCGGCGATCGCACGGGAACGATCTTCAAAGTCAACGGCATTGGTGAAGAGCGCGCGTGGACGCAACTCGAGCCGTCAGTCTCAGCCTTTCATCTGGCGTTTGGTCCTGACGACTCGCTGTATGTTGCTGGACCAACCGTCACGAGCTTCGATGCGATCTGGCGGATCAATCCTGATGGCGATATCGACATGTTTTATAAAGGTCTCGGCCGGCCGCAGGGGCTCGCATTCGATCGCGACGGCAACTTGTACGTGGCGGCGGCATTGCGCGGGCGACGTGGCATTGTTCGCATCGCGCCTGACGGAGTTGACGCGAAACTGGTAGTCGCCGGCGTGAATCTCATCGGCCTCGCGTTCAGTGCGGCTGGAGAGATGGCGGTCGTATCGATTGATTCGGTTTACAGTCTGCCGACGCAGATCAAGGGAACGTTGTTACCTGGTTGAGAAAGCAAAGAAGGGTAAACATAGGGTTAAAGCGAACAAGTCAGGAAGTGGGGCTTGCCCCCGCTCTACGCTATCTGCAGCGGGGGCAAAGCCCCTCTTCCTCACTTGTTCTATTTGCTGGTTCGCTATTGAATGTGATTAAGTAACCGAGCATTTTACTTACGCGAGTGGTCAAGTGACTCCCGAACAACTTATTCCACAACTCGTGATCTACATGGTGGTGCTGCTGCTCGCGATTTCGGCACACGAAGCGGCGCACGCCTGGATGTCTCACAAGTTTGGTGACGATACGGCACGACTGCTGGGACGCATCACGCTCAATCCACTCGCACACACGGATCCGATCGGCACACTCCTGATTCCGATCGCCGGATTCATTTTTGGCGCGATGGGTGGCGGACGATTCCCGCTCATCGGCTGGGGCAAACCGACGCCCGTGAACCCGCTGCGCTGGCGTAACAAAGACCTAGCCAACGTGATGGTTTCCATCGCGGGCATTCTGGCGAACCTGCTGATCGCGCTCGTCGCATTTATCATTTTCAAGTTTCTGCTGATGAGCGGGCTGATCCTGCAGATGTCGGATTCGACTCAGGAGCCGGTGATACTGTTTCTCGACAATTTGCTGATCATGAACATCTCGCTGGCGGTCTTCAATCTGTTGCCGTTCCCGCCGCTGGATGGAAGCAAAGTGCTCGAAACGTTTTTACCGGCCAGCATGCAGCCGGCGCTGGAGTTCCTCGAACAGTACGGCTACTGGCTTTTGATTCTTTTGATCTACATGGGGGTCTTTAGAGCAATCATCAGCCCCATCATTAATTTCGTTCATTATCTTCTCCTTCTTGGGGTACGCTGAACCAATCGCGCTCATAGTTTTAAACTCATGCCGAAACGAATCTTTAGTGGCGCGCAACCAACAGGCAACGTCCATCTCGGAAACTATCTGGGCGCGTTGCGCAACTGGGTTGCCTTGCAACACGAGTACGAGAGCTTCTTTTGTATCGTGAATCTGCACGCGATCACTTCGCCGCAAAACCCGGCGCTGCTCGCAGAGAAAACCAGAGACCTCGCGCGCATCTATCTGGCGGTCGGAATCGATCCGCAAGTTTCTACAGTCTTCATTCAGTCGCATGTTAAAGAGCATGCAGAGCTGACATGGGTGTTGAACTGCGTCGCGCGTATGTCAGAGCTCGAGCGCATGACGCAGTACAAAGACAAGGTGCGTAAACAGCAGGAAAACATCTCCGTCGGTGTGTTTGACTATCCGGTGCTGATGGCTGCTGACATATTGCTCTATCACACGGACCTCGTGCCGGTTGGTGACGATCAGCGACAACACCTCGAGCTGACGCGCGATCTAGCGATCAGGTTCAATCGCGATTACGGCGAGACGTTCAAAGTGCCGGATGCGTACATTCCGAAAGTCGGTGCGCGCATCATGTCGTTGTCTGATCCGACGAAGAAGATGTCGAAGTCAGACGACGATCCGAATGGCTGTGTTTTGTTGATGGACGATGCGGACACGGTCCAGAAGAAGTTTAAGCGCGCTGTGACTGACTCAGGGACTGAGATCCGGTTTGATCCTTCGCGACCGGCGATCAACAACCTGCTCGAGATCTATCACCTGATCACTGGCAAGCCGGCGCCGGAAGTTGAAGAGCACTTTGCGGGTAAAGGTTACGCGCAGCTAAAAGGCGATCTGGCGGAAGCGACGATCGAGTTTCTGCGGCCGTTCCAGCAACGTGTCAGGGAGATCAGTGACGAGCAGCTCGATGCGATCCTGGACCAGGGACGTGAAAAGGCGGAGCAGATTGCCAGCGTGACTTTGGCGCAGGTGTTTGAGCGAACAGGTTTAGGCCACAGATAAACACGGATTGGTGACGGATTTTATTATGAGTAGCGAAGAGACACCGGACGCCGTTGAAGAGCGTGGGCCACTGAACGTGGCAGGCGCGGTGCCTCAAATTGTCGCTGATGACAATACCGACGACCTGAAGATTTTATTAGGCGAGTTTGAGGGACCACTCGATCTGTTGCTGCACCTCATCCGTCAGGAGCACGTCAGCATCTACGACATTCCGGTCGCGCGTATCACTGACGAGTACCTTCGTTATCTGCGCGTGATGCAGGAGATGGATATCGCGGTCGCGGGTGATTTTCTGGTGATGGCGGCGACGCTGATCGAGCTGAAGACGAAGATGTTGTTGCCGCGCGATCCGACAGCGCCGCCGGAGGAAGAAGAAGATCCGCGCAGCGAGCTGGTGAACCAGTTGCTCGAGTATCAAAAATACAAAGCGGCCGCGCAGATGCTCTGGTCGCGCGCGACTGTTGAGCAGGCTGTGTTCAAACGGGCGGAGCTCGAGACTGATAAGAACAATCCGGAAGTCGCGGTTGGTCTGTTTGATCTGTTGAAGGTTTTTCAGGACATTCTAGCGCGACATAAGGAAGAGAAGTTACTCGAGATTGAGCGCGAAGAGATCTCGATGGCTGAGATGCTCGAGCGTCTGCGCAACATGGTGATGTCGTCGGGCGAGCTCAACCTGCGCGTGTTTTTTGAGCGCGCGCGATCGCGGCGCGAGCTGGTGTTGGCGTTTTTGTCAGTGTTGGAGCTAGTGAGAACGACTGAGGTCAAACTATTTCAGCGCGAGACTTTTGGCGACATCATCGCGCGTTCAGCTTAATAGACATGGCGAGCAACGAAGAAACTTTAAACCAAGAGCCACTCGATGAAGCGGCGTTGAATGAAGAGGCGAGTCGCGAGCTTGCGGCGATGGTGGCCGAGGCTGAGCAAACGCCGGGCGCGACCGTGGAAGACAGCGCCGATGATGAGCCGTTGTCGGCGCCGCAGAGCGTGGCTGAGCGCGCCGCAGTGATCGAGGCGCTGATCTTTGTTTCGGATGAGCCGCTGAGTGTGAAGACGATCGCTGACGTGCTCAAGGAAGACAAGCAGGTGATCGGTGAAGCAGTTTCGGCGCTCGCGCAGGAGTTCAATGCGCGCAATGGTGGTTTGCAGTTGCGTGAAGTCGCGGGTGGTTGGCAGTTAGCGACGCGGCCCGAGTATCACGAGCACGTGCGTGCGTTTCTGAAGACGCGGCCGAGTGCGAAACTCAGCATTGCATCACTCGAAACACTCGCTGTGATTGCGTATCGACAGCCGGTGACTGTTCCGGAGATTCTCGAGATACGTGGCGTGCAGTCGCCGTCATCGATTAAGACGTTGCTCGATAAGAAGCTGATCGTCGCCAAGGGACGCAAGGAGACTGTCGGGCGGCCGATGATGTATGGAACGTCGAAAGAGTTTCTGATGCAGTTTGGGTTGAAGGATCTGTCGGAGTTGCCGAGTGTTGAAGACTTTCACGACTTGAGTGGCGGCTCCTAACGTGAGTTTCTCACGCGGCGGCGCAACGGCGCGGAATATTAAAACTTGCGACTTCTCGTTGCGCCTCTGCGCCGCCGCGTGAGAAATTCTGTGTATGGAGCAGCGACTGCAAAAATTGATTGCCGCGGCTGGCGTTGCCTCACGCAGGCATGCGGAAGAGCTAATCTCTGCCGGTCGTGTTACGGTCAACGGGAAAGTAATCAAAGAGCTCGGTACGAAGGCCGATCCCGAGAAGGATCACATCAAGGTCAACGGCAAGCTCATCAATCCTCAGCTACAGTCTCGCGAAAAAATCTACATACTTCTCAACAAGCCGAAGGGCTATCTCTCGAGTGTTTCCGATCCCGAAGGGCGGCCGCTCGTCACCGAACTGTTACCGCCTTCGCTCGGCAAGGTGCATCCTGTCGGACGTCTCGACTTCAACACCGAAGGACTGCTGCTACTCACAAACGACGGTGACTTCACAAACTACGTAACCGCGGCGCGCAACCGCGTCGAGAAAGTTTATGAAGTCAAAGTTAAGGGCGTGCCGGCCGAGAGTGGTATCGAACGGTTGCGGCGCGGCATCACGCTCGAAGACGGCACACGCACGGCGCCCGCAAAAATCAAGATGCTGCACGAGACTCAAACCAACGCCTGGTACGAAGTTTTGCTGCACCAGGGACGCAACCAGCAAGTGCGACGGATGTTTGAGTTGATAGGACATTCAGTGTTGAAGCTGCGACGCACGCGCATCGGGTTTTTGATCGATGAGAATCTTAAGCCCGGATATTATCGACTTTTATCCCCCGGTGAAGTCGCGCGAATAATGAAAAAGAAAAAGGTTAGCCACGGATAACACGGATGACACAGTTTATATTCTGATCCGTGTCATCGGTGTAATCCGTGGCTCTTCCTTTGCTCCTTACATACGAATTCTGCTAAAAACAAAGCACTATGCATTTTGAGTTAACCGAAGAGCAACAACAGATCAAGATGAGCGTGCGCGAGTTCGCTGAATCGGAGATCGCGCCTCACGTCATGGAGTGGGATGAATCGCAGCATTTTCCTATCGAGCTGAAACCAAAACTCGCTGAGCTCGGTTTGATGGGTGTGCTTTTTCCGGAAGAGTACGGCGGCGCGGGAATGGGTTATGTCGAGTATGCCACGATCATCGAAGAGCTCTCGCGCGTCGATGGCTCGGTTGGTATCTCCGTAGCCGCGCACAATTCGCTCTGCTCGAATCACATTTACAAGTACGGCACTGAAGAGCAGAAGAAAAAATATCTCACGCCGTTAGCGAGTGGCGAACATCTCGGAGCGTGGGGACTCACTGAGCCGAGCGCCGGCTCGGACGCGTCGGGAACGAAGTCGACTGCCGTGCGCAGCGATGGCGGCTGGATCGTCAACGGCTCGAAAAACTTCATCACGCACGCGATCCATGCTGATACTTGCGTCGCGATGGCGGTGACTGACAGGGCGCAGCGAAGCAAGGGCATCTCGGCGTTTATTTTCGAGAAAGGCCAGAAGGGTTTCTCGCCGTCGAAGAAAGAGAACAAGCTGGGGTTGCGCGCGTCGGAGACTGCGAGCGTCGTTTTTGAAGACTGCTTCGTGCCGCAAGATCAGATGCTAGGCGAAGAAGGTCAGGGATTTGTGAATGCGATGCAGATACTCGACGGTGGTCGCATCTCGATCGCGGCGTTGGCAGTCGGTATCGCGCAGGGCGCATACGAGTCGGCGGTGCGTTATGCGAAAGAGCGGCAGCAGTTTGGAAAACCGATCTCGGAGTTTCAGGGGATTCAGTTCAAGCTTGCGGACATGGCGACGCAGATCGATGCGGCGCGGTTGCTGATGTATCGCGCGGCGTGGATGAAGGATGCAGGAAAGAAGACGACGAAAGAGTCGTCGATGGCGAAGCTGTATGCGTCTGAAGTGAGTGTGAAAGTTTGCGAGGAAGCGATTCAGGTACACGGTGGATATGGTTACACGAAAGACTATCCGCCTGAGAAATACTGGCGCGACTCGAAGCTCTGCACGATCGGAGAAGGAACTTCGGAAATCCAGCGGATCATCATCGCGCGCGAGATCCTGCGTTCGCTTTAACACATTTCTCACGCAGCGGCGCAACGACGCGGTGGAAAATACGATTCGCTGCGCCGTGGCGCCGCCGCGTGAGAAACTTTCTTAAATGCCTCCGATATCCAACAATCTTAGCGAGCGCGTGAGTCGAGGCGAGGCGGCGGCGGTGGCTCGCGCCATCTCGAAGATTGAAGATGGTGCGGATGGCGCTGCCGAGTTGATGAAGGAGATTTATCAACGCTCGCGCGGCGCTCTCGTGATCGGAATCACGGGCGCGCCCGGCGCCGGCAAGTCGTCACTCGTCGACAAGCTCGCGATGTTTTATCGGAAGAACGGCGAGCGCGTCGGGATTGTCGCAGTCGATCCGTCGAGCCCGTTTTCCGGCGGCGCGATTCTCGGCGATCGTATTCGAATGCAGGCCCTCGGATTGGACGACGGCGTTTTCATCCGCTCGATGGCCACGCGCGGCAATCTCGGCGGCCTCGCGCGTGCGACAGTCGACGCAGTCGCCATTCTCGATGCCGGTGGTTACGCGAAGATCATCGTCGAGACGGTCGGCGTCGGTCAGGACGAAGTCGAAGTCGTAAAAGCTGCTGATGTTTCGGTGGTCGTGTTAGTTCCGGGCATGGGCGACGATATTCAGGCAATCAAGGCCGGAATCATGGAAATCGGCGACATCTTCGTTATCAACAAAGCCGACAAAGAAGGTGTCTACGCAACCGAAAAAGAGCTCGAATCACTGTTGTCGCTGGCTTCACGCGACGACGGCTGGGACCCGCCAATCGTCAAAACTGTCGCCACTGAAAACCATGGTGTGTCAGAGTTGGCGCAGGCAATCGAGCGTTTTTCAACCGCGCAACTCGGACCTCGCGTAAGCAGCGAGCGGCGCCGCGCCATCGCCCGTTGGCGAATTGTTGAGTTATTGAGGGAAAGTCTGCTCGCGCGCGTTTTGGGAAGTGATGCCTCGGTTGCTATGCTTAACAGGCTGGCCGACGAAGTTGCGACGCGCCAAAGAGACCCGTATTCTGCGGTGGAGGAGATTATTCAGGCTGCTGAAAGTTGATCACATCGGAATAGCCACTAAGAGCATCGAAGAGGGTTTGGCAATGTGGCGCGATGTGCTGGGGCTGAAAGTCGACTCGACCGAGGAAGTGGCCGGACAGGGTGTAAAGGTGTGCATGCTGGCCGTGGGTGACACTCACGTCGAGTTGCTCGAGCCGCTCGCTCCTGATACGGCCGTCGGCAGGTTTCTCGCAAAACGCGGGCCTGGAATGCATCATATTGCAATCGAGGTTGCGGATATCCACGCCTCGCTCGCTGAACTGAAAAAAAAAGGCGCACGGCTCATCGACGAAACGCCGCGAGTGGGTGTTGGCGGTTCTCTGGTTGCTTTTGTGCATCCCTCATCGGTAAATGGAGTGCTGCTTGAGCTGGTACAGCATCAATAGTTGGGAAAGGACAGTATTTTGAATTCAACAAAAAAAGCTCTCATCGCGGCCGCTGTGGCAGTGATCTTTGCGATGGGTTTGATCTTCTGGCAAGTCAAAGCCCGAAAATCAGGGCCGGTCGAACTCACACCTGAAGACATGGCGCTTATCGCCGAAGATCAGCCGCCGCAAATGCGGGCTCGCCTGGCCACTGACGAGACAGCACGCAAAGACTTCGCATTGCAGGTGCGACAACTGCTCGCTGTAGCCGAAGAGGCAGAAGCGCAAGGCGTAGGCAATACGCCCGAGATAAAGCGCCAGCTCGAGTTTCAGAAAGCCAGTGTCATTGCCCAGAAGTATTTCGAGAAGCAGGGAGAGGGCGGTCAGGGCGGTCAGGGTGATATTACTGACGCCGAAGTTGACGAGTTCTTTAAACAGCCTGGCAACCAGGCGAAGTTTGATCAGATCATCGCCGATGCGAAGAGCGAGAATCCGCAACTAGCGTCGCAGGAGATTCCACCCGAGCAGCTAAACATGCTCAAGCAGCGCCTCGGCCGGATCTACATTGCCGAGAAGAAGGCGATTGATAAAGGCATCGACAAGGATCCTGCTGTTCGTTTGCAGATGGTGCTGCAGCACGCGCGAGTGATTGCGCAGAAGTACGCCATGGACAAGCTGCAGGACAAGATGAAGGCGACTGACGAAGAAGTAAACGCGTATCTCGCGAGCCATCCTGAGCTCGATACGGATAAGAAGAACCGCGCCAAGGCTGAAGAAGTCTTGAAGCGTGCGCGCGCTGGTGAAGATTTCGGCAAACTCGCGCAGGAGTTTTCAACTGACGGCAGCAAAGACAAAGGTGGCGATCTCGGTTGGTTCGGACGTGGGCAGATGGTGCCCGAGTTTGAGCAGGCCGCTTACGCGTTGAAGCCGGGCGAGATTAGCGACGTGGTCCAGAGCAAATTCGGTTACCACATCATCAAGCTCGAGGAGAGAAAGAACGAAACCAAAGACGGCAAGACGGAAGAGAAGGTGCATGCGCGCCACATTCTGATCAGCGACGCGGCGGCCAATCCATTTGGACCACCGCAAAACTCACGCGATCGGGCCAAGGCCGCAGTCGAGTCGGACAAGGCGAAGAAAGTGCTCGACGAGATCGTGAGCCGTTCGCACGTGAAGGTGCCTGACACTTATACCGTGAAGCCGCCCGAGCAGCAGCCGCAGCCGGCCTTACCGCCAGGATTCGGTGCGCCGCCGGAGGAAGCTCCTGGACCCGCACCATCACCGGCGAAACCGGCCGCGAAGCCGAAGCCGAAGGCGCATTAACCACGGATCGACACGGATGAATTACTGATTTAATCCGTTATAAATCAGCGTTCATCCGTGTTCTGCTTTTACGTGATGCAGCTAGGTGATTATCGGGTCGAGATCGTTCAGGACACCGAGTTCCGTCTCGACGGCGGTGCGATGTTCGGAGTCGTCCCGCGCAAGCTCTGGGCAAGGGAACACCCGCCCGACGATGAAAATCGCATTCGCATGAACATGAATTGTGTGTTCATCGACACGGGCGCGGAAAAGATCCTGATCGAAACCGGAATCGGCGACAAGTGGACCACGAAGCAGCAGTCGATGTATGGCATCGACCGGGTGCGACCGCTGAGTGAAACACTCTTCGCGCGCACCGGCGTCAAGGCTGACGAGATCACGATCGTCATCAACACGCACCTGCATTTCGATCACGCCGGCGGTAATACGAAGCTGGACGCTGAAGACAACCTCGTCGCTTCGTTTCCAAACGCGCGCTACTTTGTTTCACGTGCTGAGCTGGAACATGCCGATCATCCGACTGAGCGCGATCGTGCGAGTTACCTGCCGGAGAACTGGCGGCCACTTGTCGAGTCAGGCCAGCTCGAAGCGAAGGATTCAGATTACGAAGTCGCGCCTGGTCTGACGATGGAGACAATCGCGGGCCACAATCGCTCGATGCAGTGTTGGCGTCTGGAGCAAGACCGAAAGACGATGTTTGGCTTTGCCGACCTGGTGCCTATGCGCGCGCACGTTCGCCTGCCGTGGATCATGGGTTACGACCTTTATCCCGTCGAGACGTTGGACGCGAAGAAGCGACTAATACCGCAGGCGGCGCGCGAGAACTGGATTTGCATGTTCTACCACGATCCTGACGAGCCTTTGTGCCGGCTTCAACAGCACGAAAAGGAGTTCAGCCCGATCCCGTATCGAGGAGACGCTTAAGAGCTTTCATGAGTACAGCAGCAGGAGTTCGCGTCGGCATTATCGGTGGCAGCGGTTTGTACCAGATGCCGGAGCTGACCGCGGTGGAAGAAGTCAAAGTTGACACTCCGTTTGGACCACCGTCTGATGCTTTTATCGTCGGCACGCTCGAAGGCGAGCGCGTTGCTTTCCTGCCGCGTCACGGGCGTGGTCATCGTCTGACGCCGACAGAAGTTCCGTTTCGCGCGAACATCTATGCGATGAAGCTGCTTGGTGTCGAGAGTATTCTCTCGGCTTCGGCAGTCGGATCGTTGCAGGAGCAGTATGCGCCTCTCGACATGGTGATTCCCGATCAGTTTTTCGATCGAACGCGCGGGCGGGTGAGGGAGTCGACGTTCTTTGGCGAAGGTATTGTCGCGCACGTTTCGTTTGCACATCCGGTTTGTGGGCGTTTGGGTGATGTGTTGCAGCAGGCGTGTGGCGCTGCTGATGTGAAGGCGCATCGGGGCGGGACTTATTTGTGCATGGAAGGGCCGGCGTTCTCGACTGTGGCGGAGTCGAATGTCTATCGCTCGTGGGGCATGGACATCATCGGCATGACGAATTTGCAGGAGGCGAAGCTCGCGCGCGAAGCGGAGATTTGTTACGCGACGCTCGCGCTCGTAACGGATTACGACTGCTGGCATCCCGGGCACGATGCGGTGAGCGTTGAGACTGTGGTTGAGTATCTGAACAAGAACGTGCGGAACGCGCAGATCATTCTGCGTGAAGCAGTGAAGGGGATGCGGTCGAGTGAGCGCAGTTGTAAGTGCGGTTCGGCGCTGCAGCACGCGATCTTCACGGCCCCGAATCTCTGGCCCGAAGCGACGACGAAGAAGTTGGAAGCGATCGTTACGAAATACGCATCGTAAACGGATGTTCACGCAAAGGCGCAAAGAATCGCAAAGACGCAAAGGCGGGCGAAATTCCTCCGACGCGTCCGAGTCTTTGACCCGCCTTTGCGTCTTTGCGATCTTTGCGCCTTTGCGTGAACTTTATTTTGAGGTAAGAAAATGAAGATGAAGTTATTCCTCTTATTCCCCATTTTTCTTCTGGTGCTCTGTGTGGCGCCGTCAGCTTATGCGCAGGGTGGCGTGAAGGAGGGGCCGGATCCGTCAACTCTTCGCGATCCCGACCTCGAGCGCGATTCGCTGCACAACCTCGAAGTCGCAAAGAATTATTTCAAACTCAAAAAAGCTTACGTCGCCTCGCTCAAACGCTGCGAAGAGATCATCGCCGGCAATCCAAACTTCGAGAAGATCGATGAAGTGTTGCTGATGGCCGGTCAGAGCAGTCTCTGGCTCTCGCAGAACAAAGGTAAGCAGCGACCGCAGCAGTACGTCAGCTTTGATGGCAGTGAAAAGAAGACGTTGACGACCGAACAGTTTCGCGAGATGGGCGTCGACTATCTCAACAAGCTGATCAAAGACTATCCCGAAAGCCCGTTTGCCAAAGAGGCGCGCGAAGAGTTGCGCCTGCTCGAAGCTCCAAAGCAGCAGTAAAAATTCAAACTAAAGATCAAAACACACATGTCCCTTTTAGTTGTCGGATCGGTTGCGTATGACGAGGTCGAAACTCCTTTTGGTAAATGCGACAAGATGCTGGGTGGCTCTGCGTCGCACTTCTCGATCTCAGCCAGTTTCTTCACTAAAGTCAGTATCGTTGCCGTCGTAGGCGGTGACTTTGCTGAGCAGGAAGTTTTTAACAGCCGTGGCATCGGCACGAGCGATATCGAAAAAATCGCAGAGGGTAAGACGTTTCGTTGGGGCGGTCGTTATGAGTACGATCTGAACGTCGCTCACACGCTCTACACTGATTTGAACGTCTTTGCAGACTTCCAACCAAAGCTCTCGGAAGAGTCGAAGCGTACGCGCCTGCTATTTCTCGGCAACATTCAACCTGATCTGCAACGCGGTGTCAGGGAACAAATGCCTGACGCAGAGCTCGTGGCGCTCGACACGATGAATCTCTGGATCGAGCACACGCGCGACTCGCTCGTCAAAACAATCAAAGTCGTCGACGTCGTGATCATCAATGACGCTGAGGCGCGTCAGCTCACCGGGATTCCCAATTTGATCAAAGCCGCGCGCGAGATTCTCAGTTGGGGACCAAAGGCACTGATCATCAAGCGCGGCGAGTACGGCGCGGCGCTCTTCACGCGCGACAGTTATTTCGCGATACCTGCGTACCCGCTCGAGTCGGTGTTTGATCCCACCGGCGCCGGCGACACTTTTGCGGGTGGCTTCATGGGCTACCTCGCGAGCCAGGAAACAATCGACGAGAGCGCGATGAGACGAGCCATGATCTTTGGATCGGTGATGGCTTCGTTTAATGTGGAGGAGTTTGGCACTGAGCGTGTGAGGCGTCTGACGCACGCCGAGATCAACGATCGATTTCACGCCTTCAAACGAATGACACATTTTGATGAGATACCGTTCGAAGCGAAACTCAGTTAAAGGGAGTGCTTATGATCTGTCCTGTTTGCGAGGGTGAATACGAACCCGGCATCACGGAGTGCCCAACCGACAATACGCCTCTGGTCGATAAAATGACTTCGAACCATGACGAAAGCGAGGCGAGCTTTGTGTCGCTCCATAACTTCGGTTCACCTGCCGAGGCCGAAATGGTGAACGATATTCTCACCCAAAACGGGATTCGCTCGGTGGTGAAGTCCGGTGGTGCTGACGCGTTGTCGCCGCTTCTGTCTGCGACATGGGAAGGCGCACTGATTCTCGTCGATGAGCGTGACGTGGATCGGGCGCGGGAAGTCTACCAGTCGTTCTTTGGTGCAGACACGACGCCGCTTACGGGTGGAATAACCGAGGACGACCTGGAAGACGAAGACGAAGAGTAGTTCGCGATGTCTGGCGATGCGATTGTAGTTTTTATGACGGCCGCGAATGGCGAGGAAGCGACGCGGCTCGCCGAGATGCTGATAGGTGCTCACCTCGCAGCGTGCGTTCAGATCCTGCCGGAGATCGAGTCGGTTTATCGTTGGCAGGAAAAGATTGAGCGAAGCTCAGAAGTGCTTTTGCTCGCGAAGACGACGCGTGGGAAGTTTGACGATCTCGAGAGGGAAGTGCGGGCGTTGCATTCCTACGACACGCCCGAGATCGTTGCTGTTCCTATCGTAGCCGGGTCAGCGCCTTATCTCGAGTGGTTATCTCAAGCCGTCTCAAGTTGAAACTCTGATATCGTCCGAGACAGTAGCGTCGAGCTCGTGGAGTGAGCTCTGGCTTCGCGTTACTATCTCAACCACCTCAGCGGGCGAGTCAGTGATGTGAAAGATGTCCATGTCTTGTTCGGAGATCTTCCCACCCGGCAACACCACCGCGCGCACCCAGTCCAGCAGTCCACTCCAGTATTGACTCCCAAACAGCACGATCGGAAAGTTTCGAATCTTATGCGTCTGGATTAGTGTGAGCGCTTCGAAGAGCTCGTCAAAGGTGCCGAACCCGCCGGGAAAGATCACGAACGCGAGACTGTACTTAACAAACATCATCTTGCGCACGAAGAAGTATTTGAACGTGAGACTGAGCGTTTGGTAAGGGTTTGGTTTCTGCTCGAACGGCAGCTCGATATTGCAGCCGATCGAAAGTCCACCGGCATCGAACGCGCCACGATTCGCGGCTTCCATAATTCCCGGACCACCACCAGTGATCACTGCGAAACCCTGGGCGGCGAGGAGCGCGCCGGTTTCCTGTGCGGCTTTGTAGTCAGGATCGTCGGGCCGTGTGCGCGCCGAGCCGAAGATCGCAATGCCGCGGCTCAGTGTCGCCAGCTCGTCGAAGCCTTCGACAAACTCGCCCATAATACGGAAGACACGCCAAGGATCGGTGTGAGTAAACCCGTCTGGACGGGGACTTTCGAGTAGTTGTTCGTCCTGTGTTGTTCCGGGGAGTGCGCGGCCGGTGCCTTTTCGTTTCTTTTCCATCAGATGCCCATGATGTTGTAGCCGCAATCGACGTAGATGACCTCGCCGGTGATGCCAGAAGACATCGAGCTGCAAAGGAAGACGGCGGTGTTTCCGACTTCGCGTGGTTCGACGTTGCGGCCAAGCGGTGCGCGCTCTGCATGATGTTTGAGCATGGTGCCGAAATCGGAGACGCCGCGAGCTGAGAGTGTTTGGATTGGACCAGCACTGATCGCGTTGATGCGAATGTTTCGTGGTCCAAGATCTTTTGCGAGATAGCGAGTGCTGGCTTCGAGTGCAGCCTTGGCGACGCCCATCACGTTGTAACCGGCGACGACTTTTTCGGCACCGTAGTACGACATCGAGATGATGCTGCCGCCTTCAGTCATCAACGGCGCCGCGGCGCGTGCGAGCTGCGGCAGAGAGTAGGCGCTGATTTCGAGTGCGGTCAGAAAAGCTTCGCGCGTCGTGTTCAGGTATTCGCCGCCGAGCGCTTCGCGCGGTGCGAAGGCGATGCTGTGAATCAGGAAGTCGAGCCGGCCAAACTGCTCGCCCACCTGTTGAAACGTTTTATCGACTTCTTCCTGATTCGTCACGTCGCACGAGAGCAGCAACGAGCCGGGCATCGCGTCATTCGTCAGGCCTTCGACGTTTTCTTTGAGGCGCTCGCCCTGGTACGTGAAAGCGAGCTTAGCGCCCGCTTCGTGAAGCGCGAGGGCAGTGGCCCAGGCGATGGAGCGCTTGTTTGCGACTCCAAAAATGATTCCGTTTTTGTCTTTAAGCATTTTGCGCTTTTGTGCCTTTTTGTGGCTGATTACGCGGCCGCGCTTTCGGGCGCGTTCATCAGAGCTTTGTACTCACCGCTCTCAACCCATTGCAGGATCTCAGCAACGCGCCACACTGGAAACGGGTGGCTCAGGCCCGAGTTGATCACGTCGGCCCAGAAACGATCGAGTGCTTTCTCGTCGTAGTTCTTCTGAAAGTCGCGCGCTTGTCCGAGGAATTGATCGTAATCGACACGGGACGCGAAGGTGCCGCCGCTGAGTTTCATCATCGTGCGGCCGATGACGTTGGCGTCCTGTGTCACGAGCAGTGCCGCGCGATCGCACGACAGCTCGGCGCGTCTGGCCCATGCGAGAAGGGCAGCGCGCATACTCATCGTGAGTAGCTCCTTGATGATGAAAGTCAACGGTGATGCGAGCACAGCGCTCTTCGCTAAAAACTCGATCAGACGCGCGGCGGTCAGGTAAAGCACGTGCTCGGCGTGAATGTGGCCCACTTCGTGAGCTACGACTGCAAGCACCTCATCGTCACTCAGTCGTTCGATCAGTTGTGAATAGAGAACGATGACGGGTTTTTCGACGCCACCCGTGAACGCGTTGACGATCGGGTTCTGTTGCACGAACAGATCGGGCATGTCGACGCCGAGAGTCGTGCAGGCGATCTGGAGTTTGGCGTAGAGATCCGGGCACTGTGTCGGTGTCACTTTCACTGCGCTGGCGGTGAAGATGACGCGAATGGCCGACTCGCCCGTGACGGCCAGCAGTTTCTTGAGCGCCGTGTCGATCCCGGGGATCGCGCGCAGCGCAGCGAGCGCGCGGCGATCGGCGGGATGGATGTACTGGTCTTTATCGAGATGTGCAAATTTCTTGTGTGGCGGCTCGTCGGAGAGAGGCAGACGGCAGCGGCCGCAGCGCGCGTCGCCGGAGTCCGTGCGAATTTGGTTGCGCTGACCGCAGTAGCGACAGCGGATCGAGGGGATGTTGTTAATCAAGTCTTGATTGTCAGCCATATTAAATGCTCACTTCCAGCGCAAATTACTGTGGAGTATCGGGCATCGCGGTACTCTGAGACAAGTTCTCACGCAAAGGCGCAAAGAGCCGCAAAGACGCAAAGGCGGGTCAAATGCTTCGGGCGTGCCTTTGCGCCTTTGCGATCTTTGCGTCTTTGCGTGAAATCAGTGTTTGAAGTGTCTAATTCCAGTAAACACCATCGCAAGACCGTGCTCATTGGCGGCGGCGATAACCTCTTCATCGCGAACCGATCCTCCAGGTTGAATGACTGCCGTAATCCCGTGTCGCGCAGCCTCGTCAATTCCGTCGCGAAATGGAAAGAAGGCGTCTGACGCCAGCACCGAGCCTGCGACCGGCAACTGCGCTCGCATCGCACCGATCTTCACCGAGTCAACGCGCGACATCTGTCCCGCGCCGACACCGACCGTTTGATCTGCGCGCGCGTAAACAATCGCGTTTGACTTCGTGTGCTTGCAAACGATCCATGCAAACTGCAGTGCGCGGATCTCGTCGTCCGTCGGTTTGCGCTCGGTGACAACTTTGAGCTCCGCGGGATTGAGTTTGTGATCGTCGCGGGTTTGCACGAGCATGCCGCCGCCGATCTGCTTCAGCTCCACGCGTGCCGGTTGTTCCACGTCGCTCATTTGAATCACGCGCAGGTTCTTCTTCGCGCGCACGACTTCGAGTGCCGCAGCGTCGTAGCCAGGTGCGATCACGACCTCGGTGAAGATCTTCGTCACTTCCTCCGCCGCTGCCGCATCGACCGTGTGATTGAATGCTACGATCCCGCCGAACGCCGAAACAGGATCCGTGGCCAAAGCTTTCTTGTACGCCTCGGCAGCAGTCTCGCCCAGACCGACGCCGGCTGGATTTGTGTGTTTGATGATCGCGCACGCAGTTTGTTCGAAGTCGCAGACGAGTTGCCACGCTGCTTCAGCGTCGACGTAGTTGTTGAACGACATCTCTTTGCCTGCGAGGACCGCGGCGTTCGCGATCCCGCCAGTCGTTGAAGTCTGGTAGAGCGCGGCTTTCTGATGTGGGTTTTCACCGTAACGCAGATCAGTGATCTTCTTCATGGTCCAGCTCAGGCGATCCGGTAGCGCATCACTTGAGCCAGCGAGATAGGAGCTAACCATGATGTCGTATTGCGCGGTGTGCTCGAATGCTTTTTGCGCAAGCGTGTTCCGGGTCGCAATTGAAAGTGCACCGTTGTTCTGGTTTAGCTCTTCGATCACTGGCGCATATTGCTCAGGAGAGACAACCACTGCAACGTCGTGCGCGTTTTTCGCGGCGGAGCGAATCATTGCTGGACCACCGATGTCGATCTGCTCGATTGCTTCTTCACGCGTCACGCCTTCTCGCTTGATCGTCTCTGCAAATGGATACAGATTCACGACCACCAGATCGATCGGTCGAATTCCGTGTTGCTCGAGGGCGGCGACGTGGTCTGCGTTGTCGCGAATTGCAAGCAGTCCGCCGTGTACGCGTGGATGCAGTGTCTTGACGCGACCGTCCATCATTTCCGGAAAGCCGGTGATATCGGAGATGTCGCGCACGTTGATGCCGGCGTCGCGCAAAGATTTCGCGGTGCCGCCGGTGCTGATGATTTCTACGTTGAAACGCGTGAGCTCGCGTGCGAAGTCCAAAATGCCGGTTTTGTCAGAGACGCTGATCAGCGCGCGTTGAATCGATCGAAGATTTTCAGTCATTCAGGAAGTTTCTTTGCTCCGGGCGCCAGATTAATCATGAACTTTTGCGTGCGCGAATAACCCCTGCCTCCCACGGAGTACTCGACACCTTCCGGCTTCATACTCACCGAGAAAACATGCTTGCGATTGTCGCGCGACGATTCGGATATATAGAAACCCAAAAGGTACTGGCTTTTCAAATCTTCTTCGATGGCTTGAAAGATCGGCGTCAGATCGTTCTCTCTCGGCATGAGCGCTGACTTCGCGTCGCCGACGAGAAAATATTTGCCGCCCGTCTTCTCTGCGAGGTCTTTGAAACCTTTGCTTGGACGGCGCACTTCGAGTCGCCCATCAATTGGCTCGAAGAGCGGCAGGTGAATCACATAGAACGAGACGCGTCTCTCGAGGGCGGCGTTGATAACGCTGTCAGCGCTCGTGCGGCTGCGTGTGTCGAGACCATCGCTGATCAGCACGATGATGCGACGCTCAGAGCGCACCGGCGGCAGATCGTCATAAGCTGTAAGCGCCTTGGCTGCAGCGTCGAAGATCGCGGTTTGTGTGTTCGGCGCAGCGTTGAACCGGAAAGCTGCACGTGCTGCGTCGAGATCTTTTGTGAATGGAGCGACGAGTGTAGCCCGGTCGGAGAAACGAAGAATCGCGACGCTCGATCGTTCGCCAAACCGTGAGAAGAGGGCGAGTGCCGCCTCTCGTTGTTGCTCGATGACCTGGCGCAGACTGCCTGACTGGTCTAGTGCGAACATCAGAGCCACGCGATCCGCGCCGGGAGAGAAGTACAAACCGGTCGTGACCTGATCCGGATCTTTTAACGAAAGGTCCTGGTCGGTCAGACCCGCGACCGCGAGGCCTTTCTTGTCGCGAATGCGAACGGGAAAGAGCAGCAGGTCAGTGTTGACACGAATGACATCGTCATCAGCGTTTTGCTGTGCGAGCGCAGTGGATGGTGGGGCTGCGACGTAAAAACAGACGAGTAGAAGAATAGTCGCGAAACGCAGCAGGAGCTGTTCGGCTAAACGAAAAAACGGCCGAAGAGCAGAATACTGAGAATGACGATTATCGTGATGACGATGATCTTGACCAGGCTCACGGCTGAATCCTCGGGGTTCTGGGCGAAGCAAAGCGCATTTTAGCATACGACCATATTCGCGAGGCAGTTCGGAAGAATTCTCTGCGTCCTCGGCGTATCTCAGCGTTCTCTGCGTTAAACGACAACTTAAACGCAGAGGACGCAGAGATACGCTGAGAACCGCAGAGAAGATTTACTTAAATCTCAAGCTGAGTTTCCCGCTGAAGAGCCTCGGATAGCCGACGTGTGTGCCGCTGAAGACCGATTCAAAATTATAGAGAAACAGCTCATTAGTCAGGTTTTGCACGTCAAACTGGACATTCATCGACACGCGTTCCTTCTGCATGAGGTCAGCGCCGACAGAGAAGTCCAGGACCATTCGCGGCTTCACTCGACCGCGTTGAAAGTCGATCTCGTTGTACAAACGCGGATCGAATCCTTGGGCAACGAAGTCTGCGAGCGTCGTTCCGGGTTCGACGTCTGCGGGTACGCCGGAGTCGTAACGTCCGCTGAAACCCGCGTATAGCCCCGACGGGCGATGGTTATAACTGACCTGAAACTGCGCTTCGTTGCGTTGATCGTGATCGTTCGCGAACTTCAATCCGTTCAGAAACAAGTCCTGCGGATCTTCACCTAGAAACAGTCCGCCTGTGATCGGCGTCACACCAAAGGCACGCGCATTTGCGTACGAGACGAAGGTATGGAAACCGTGAATCTCCGTCGACTCCAGCCGGACTTCTTCGCCCGTGACTCTTCCCGACGAGATCGCGATCGGAAAGATAACGCCAGTCTCAAAGAACTGGTCCTTATCAGAAAAGTTTTCGATGCGCTTTTGGTAGACAGTCAGGTTCAGTCGGAAGAACTTCGAGAGCAACTGTTGCGCGCCGGCTTCGAATGCGTGCTGTTTGTCTGGCAGAATCGGTTGCACTGTGGTCACGCCTTGCAACACTGCGATCGGCGAAAGCGCAGCGGCTTCATTCGAGCTCGCCAGCAAGAGGTTCTCGGCTGGTGGAGGCTGAAACAGTCGATTGTAAGAAGCTCTCAGCGTCGTCTTCGTCTTCGGAATGTAGTAAGCGAAACCCAAACGCGGGCTGACGGCCTGCTCGCTGATCAGCAATTTGTAGTTGTCATAACGCACACCGAGATCGAGCGTCAGGTTCTTGAAAACAGTGAAACGATCCTGCACATAGGCGCTCAGCGTCCGGCCGGTTTTCGACTGATCGAAGACGAACGGATTCGCCGCATTGAAATTGTTTACCGGGTTTGGAAAAACATTTCCCTGTTCATCCTCCAGATCGGGAAACGCAGCGGTCGGATAAAAAGTGAAGTGTTCGGCGACCGGCGTGATCGTAAATTGCCCGCCAACCTTGATGTTGTGACTGCGACGCGTAAGCGCGACCGAGCCGATGCCGCCGTAGTTCTGAAGCGTGCGATCCTGGTTGGCAACGACGGGCGTCGAGAGCGGATTGCTGATCAGTTTGGCATTGCTCTGACGATGGAAGAACGAGAACTGTGCGACAGACTCAGGCGAGAAAATGTGTTGAAAGCTGATGTTCTGCGAGTTATCGCGAAGACGCTGTCGCTGGTCCTGTCCTGCCAGTTCCTGTGCGAATCTGTTCGGAACCTGGAAATTCGAGCCACCGAAATTGAAGACGGCCTTTAGACTATTGTTCGCGTCAAACTGGTAATCGAGACGGAAGAAAGCTTTGCCCGTGCGTCCGAAGTTGTGAAAGTTGTCGAGCGTCGGTGGATCGAGATATCGCTGTGACGTGCTGGCTGAAAGGTTCGTCAGAAAACCGAGTTTCTTCGTGTGTGTCGCGAAGTCGGCTGCGACCTCGCCGGTTGAGAAACTGCCGCCGGAAAAAGAGATTCCACCCTGTGTCGGTCCTTCCAATCCGGAGCGAGTGTTGACGTTGATCACGCCTGCGAGCTTGTCGCCAAATTCTGCGGGGATGCCGCCGGTGAGCACTTCCACTGTGCGCAGCGTTCGTGCATCAAGACTCGTCGAAAAGATTGCCGACATGTTGTCTGTAACTGGAACGCCGTCGATCACGTATTGCACCTGCGACTCGGAACCGCGTGGATGCATACGGCCGTTGTCGTCAGTAACAAAGCCGGGCGTCGACGCGACGATGGATTCGATCGCGCGTGACGGAGCGGCGCCGAGTGGGCGATCGAGAAGCGTTTGATTTATATCTGTATCGGAAGACGTGCGATCAGGCTCGAGCAGTAGCGAGCCGCCGGTTGTTATCGTGACTGCGGCGGTCGTTTGCTCGAGCGTTAGTGAGAGCTCAACGTTGAGGGGAATCGTGGTTTCGAGATCGACCGATTCCTCTGCGGGTTGAAAGCCGTTTGCTTCTGCGCGGACCTTGTACGTATTGAAAGGTAAGTTAACGAGTTTGAACGAGCCTTGCGCGTCGCTTTGAGTTGTTTGCCGGTAGCCAGTTACGGGTTGAGTGACGGTGATCGTCGCATTGGGAACGAGCGCGCCGCCCGGATCTTTCACGACGCCTTGAACGCTGCCGATTCTGGCCTGCGCGAAGGCAGTTGGACCAAGTAAGATAAGTGCACCGCAAATAATTGCGGCCCTGAACGGAATTTTGAATAACATTGCATCAAGCCTCCTGAATTGCCTGTGACGCGATGCGGGCATGGCCACGCAGTTTTCTCCTGTTGGAGAACTGGTTGCTCAGTCCGCAGTGATACTTCGGCTTTAGTTGGCTTGAGGTGGCGCTCGACCTGACTGTGAGCCGTGGGCTATCGAGCGAATTGAAACTGGATCGAACCTTAGCGCGTGGGTGACACGGACTAACGGTGCGGTATTGAGTTTTACGGAGACTAGCGTCGCGGAGAAGTTCAGATGCAGTTGACAGATCAGACAGTCGCTGCATCCGGGCTTGGTGCCGAAAGTGCTGCTCGCGCCCGAGTTGGGATTTGTTACCGATGTCGCACTGTTTGACTGAGGCGCGGCGACTCCGTGGCGGTGAGCAGCCTCGACAGTGGTACCGTAAAAGATGAAGAGGACCAGCAACAGACCGAGGCCGCGTTTGAACGAGGCACTGCGGTTCTGGATTGCTTTCGTTAACATAGGAACCTCAGGATTGTACACAACTTCGGTGGTGAATTCTCCTCCAGAGATGAAAAAACTTCAGCAAATAAAAGAACAAGTCAGGAAGAGGGGCTTGCCCCCGCTCTATCCCAACAGCGGGGGCAAGCCCCTCTTCCTGACTTGTTCTTTTTTCTTCTTGTTGACTTTGGTCAGCGCCAATATCGTTACGGCTCAGAGTCGTGTAACAATCTCGGTTAATGATCCCGGTCAGATCAAAGTCGATGCTGAGCTATCGAGACCGATCAACTCTTGGTCCTTCCGCAATGCGTATGCGGGAGTTCTCGGCATTGCGGAAAGGATCGAAGACTTTCGTGCTGTGGATGCGGATGTTAGGAAAGCTGCTGTTGGCGAGTATCGATCCGAGCGCGAGTCGAGCAGGATCAGTTACACGGTCAAACTTCCGAAACCGACGCTCGCTGATGTCTCACACGTCACCTGGCTCACGGACGATCGCGGCGTTCTGATGCTCGCTGATTTGCTTCCAATCGAGGTTCATAGTCTTTCAGCCACGTTCGTTCTGCCGGAAAGTTGGACAGTCGAATCATCGTTCTCACGCGACGCGAATGGCCGTTATGAGGTCGCTGAGCCTGAGAAAGCAGTCTTGTGTATCGGCCGCGCGCTGCGAAAGAGCTCGACGAATGTACAGGGAATGCCGCTCGACATCGTTCTCAGCGGGAATTGGCCATTCAAAGAGCGCGATGTGTCGGACCGCGCGACGAGGGTGATGGAGAAATACCTGGCGCTCACCGGATTTCGACTGCGCGAAAAGTCAACGATCGTCATTGCGCCGCTTCCAATCACAGATCCCAAAACAACCTGGAAAGCTGAAACGAGAGGTTCCACACTAGTCCTGCTAATGAATCCAAACGCCGGCTTCAAGTTTTGGAAGTCGCAGCTCACCGTGATCTTCACCCACGAAGTTCTGCATCTTTGGGTGCCAAACTCTCTGAAGTTGGAAGGCGACTACGACTGGTTCTTCGAAGGATTCACTTTATACACCGCCCTGCGCACGGCTATTGAGCTGGGTGTAATCGACTTCAAAGAATATCTCGCCACGTTGGGACGGGTTTACGATCAGTATCGGGCTCAACCGGACACGCTATCGTTGATTGCGGAATCCGAGCGTCGTTGGGCGAGCACGGGCTCCCCCGTTTATCTCAAAGGAATGCTGGTCGCATTTCTGTACGACTTGATGATCAGGAAAGAATCCGCCGGCCAGCGAACGCTCGCGGACAGCTATCGAGATCTTTTTAACGGCCAGTTGACTGACAGCGCAGACGGAAATGAAGCTATAATCGGCGTGCTGGGTTCAACGCCCGTCTCGCGCTCTTTCTTAAAGACATACGTTGAAAGCAGCACCGAGGTGGATCTGAACAAAGTTCTCCCCGCGTATGGAATGTCGGTTCTTTTCACCGGTAAAGGTTCGCAGCTACGAGTCGCGGGCGAACTGAGTCAGGATCAGAAGCAGTTGCTCCGATCGCTTGGCTACCAGGATTGATCAGACTCGAAGGAACACGAATGAGATTTAGCAAGACCCTTTTTGTTTTCGCGCTGCTTTTGTTGTCGCTTGGATGCTCGACCCTCGCGAATAAGAGCAGCACGGGCGTTATCGTCGCGCGGCGCGCACAGATTCGCAGCTCGACTGCCGTCGTTGCGGCGGACCTGTTGCAAGTGAATCGAGGAGACGTTGTAGACATACTCGAATCCACTGACGTCAACGATCCTAGCGACAACTCACGAAAAGAACGATGGCTCCGCGTCAAGGCCCGTGACACTGATATGACCGAAGGTTGGATCGAAGCGCGCAACGTTATGCCTGACGATGTGCTCAAAGAGTCGGAGAAATTAGGCGCGGAAGACAAGGATGTTCCGGCCCAGGCGACGGGGCAGCTTCGTGCGAGCTCCAACCTGCGGCTCTCGCCGGATCGCAGTGGGAATGAAAACATCATGATGCGGCTCGATAGTGGATCGAGTTTTGACATCATCGGCTGGAAGCGTGTGCCGAAGCCGAAGTCTTCCGAAGCGATCGAGACCGACGTCGCGCCGAAAGCCGGCAGCGCCCCACAGCAAGGCGGCGGACAATCGGCAGCACAGCGGGAAGACGATGACAAGGAACCGGACGAGACGAATGAGCTCTGGTACAAAGTGAGACTTCCCGGTGACGCGTCGCCGGCGCCTGCTGGTTGGATTTACGGCAAGCAAGTCGGGCTTTCTGTGCCGAGTGACATCATCTTTTACCGCACGGGACGCGAGTTTGTCGGTTGGCAGCGTCTCGATGGTGGCGACAAAGAAAAGACGACGAAGGATGCGGGGAAAGAAGACAAGCCCGGTAGCTGGTTGATTCTCGAGAAGAGCAGCTCAAATCAACCGCACGGAGTTGACGAACCCGACTTCGATCGCATCTATGTGCTTGGATATGACAAGCGTAATCAGGAGCACTACACGGCATATCGCAGCCCGGATTTGAAAGGTTATTTGCCGGTGCGAGTCGAGGGGCAGGGTGAGAACAAGACCCTCACGCTCCGGTTGCAGGAAGAGGAAGGTGGAGCAGTAAAGGAAGAGCGTTACAGTCTTTATAAGGACGCGCGCGGCGTGTTGAAGGTGAACGCGCCGAACATTGCTCCGCAGGGCAGACGACGCAGGTAGTTTTAGACAGGATTGACAAGATTTTCAGGATTATCATGTTAATCCTGTCATCCTGTAAAGGCTTTATGGCCCAACCAATCATCATCGGTGTCGGCGGATTCACTTCCAACGTAGGCAAGACGACGCTTCTCTGCGAACTACTCAAAGCATTTCCCGGCTGGGAAGCAATCAAAACTACGCGCGGTCATTACCGCTCCTGCGGCAAAGATCCTCACGCATGTTGTGTGAGTCATCTCTTATCTGAAGAGCCGCTCGTGCGCTCAGGTCGTGCCGAGACGTACACATTAGGCAAAGACACCGGACGCTACTGGGATGCAGGCGCCGCCAACGTTCACTGGTTAATCTGCACTGACAATCAGGTCGAAGAAGGCATCAAGCTGGCGCTCGCCAAAGTGAAATCACCGGGCGTGTTCGTCGAAGGTAACAGCTTTACTGAGTTTGTAAACGCAGATCATTTCGTGATGTGCCGGCAGGCTGGCAACGCCAAGATCAAGAGTTCCGCAAAGCGTCTCTTCAGTAAAGCGAGCGCTATTTACGTTTCTGACACAGGCGCTGAGCCTGACGACTTGCAACCCCTCGCAGTTGAATCGATTCCCCTCTTCACCCCGTCGAGCATGTTCTCTCTCATCGGTTATCTAAAATGGAATCGGTTGAAACTCTCTTAAAAGAATGCGAGCGGCTGCACGGGCACATGTGCGCGGGGCAACTACTCGGCACACGCATGGCGCTGCTCGGTTGTCGTCTGCTTGAAATCGACGATCCGCGTGGCGCCGATAAAAAGAAGCTGATCGCCTGGGTCGAGATCGATCGCTGCATGGCTGACGCGATCGGCGCGGTCACTGGCGTGCGTCTCGGTAAGCGAAGTTTGAAGTATGTTGATTACGGCAAAGTAGCAGCGACGTTTTTGAACACTGAAACGAATCGCGCGGTGCGGATCGTCGCACTTGAAAGTTCCCGCACACTCGCTGACGAACGTTATTCGGATATTGCTGACAAGCGTACGCGCCAGTTTCGCACTTACTCTGAAGCGACCGATGACGAGTTGTTCAAGACGGAGCTGGTCAGTCTTGAATTGAGC
>Ga0208338_1000013_pt1:32500-89390 | contig 89390 bp, 84 predicted proteins | sample ForSoiNitrogNN91_FD_187858 | JGI IMG/M metagenome (GOLD analysis project Ga0208338, IMG submission 187858) | Forest soil microbial communities from Browns Valley, California, USA, that are Nitrogen fertilized - NN91 (SPAdes) | ecosystem: Environmental > Terrestrial > Soil > Temperate...
CTACGAAGGAGAAGTTGGTAAATCCGGCTTTCATCCGTGTTATCCGCGGTTTATTGGCCACGGATTAAACGGATCTCCTCGTGAAAATGCGAAAGTGCAGATAATCAGCAGGAAAGGCCAGCGCGAGCTGGAATCCTCAGAGACTACACGCCAAACACTTCGAATAGAAGTGAAGATATAGTCCGTGCTGCATGGCGACATGCAGAGGTTGGCAGAAATGACCAACCCTTCAACGCAAGTTGATGTAACAATGTCAGAGCGAAATTCCTTGTCGGGTAAGTTCCGACCTGCACGAATGGCGTAACGATCTGGGAGCTGTCTTAACGAGAGGCACAGCGAACTTGTAGTACCGGTGAAGATGCCGGTTTCCCGCATCTAGACGGAAAGACCCCGTGCACCTTGACTACAACTTGATAGTGGGTTCGGGCAAACGATGCGCAGGATAGGTGGGAGGCTTTGAACCCGTCCTTTTGGGGGCGGGGGAGCCAACGGTGAGATACCACCCTTCGTTTGTCTGGACTCTAACCTAGAGCCGTAATCCGGTTCAGGGACACTATCAGGCGGGTAGTTTGACTGGGGCGGTCGCCTCCCAAATTGTAACGGAGGCGCTCGAAGGTTGGCTCAGGCTGTTTGGAAATCAGCCGTAGAGTGTAAACGCATAAGCCAGCTTGACTGTGAGACAAACAAGTCGAACAGGTACGAAAGTAGGAGTTAGTGATCCGGCGGTTCTGTATGGAAGGGCCGTCGCTCAACGGATAAAAGGTACGCCGGGGATAACAGGCTGATCCTGCCCAAGAGTCAATAGGGCTCCCCATCCGAGTGATCGGGTGGTGCATAAGTGGCTCATATCGGTGAAACCCTATAAGGGCAATACCGAGGGAAGGAAGTTTGTCGTGGAAACGCATTTCGCAAGGGTCGCGCGCCAAAAACCCTTCAGTTCTCTGCAAAGGGAGTTGATAGTTGGTTCTTTGCTTGGCGACGCATACTTGATGCCGACCACATCGGGCTACTGTTTCCGTGTTAATCATGGAATGCAGCAGCGCGATTATGTGGACTGGAAATTCAAGATGCTGGCTGAGTTTGTGCGCACGCCGCCACGCGAAAGCGGCACGTGTTATTACTTTCGCACCGTCACTCATCCAGAGTTTTCTCATTATCGAGAACTCTTCTATTCCGCTAACCGCAAGGTTGTTCCGCTCGCTTTGCTCGATGAGCAATTCTCGGAATTAAGTCTTGCGGTCTGGTTGATGGATGATGGCGCGCTCGATCGTAAACAAGTGCGACTCAATACGCAGTCGTTCTCGGTAGCTGAGAACGAAGCGTTAAAGAGTCTTCTGCGAGCTAAATTTGGAATTGAATTGCGTCTCAATCGAGATAAAGATCGTTGTCGTTTGCGCGTTGTTGACGCCAGCATTCAACGACTAAGAGATCTCGTTGGGCCACATGTAATTCCGAGCATGCTATACAAGCTTCCCCTGTAACGACTTCTCGCTAAGCGCGAGAGATGGAAGTCACTATCCTTCGGGATAAATTTAAGACTTCCATAACACGCCACCGGCTCGAAAGAGTCGAAGGTATAGTCTACGCTGCAAGTGATTGCAGAGTGTCACATCGACGGCAGGGTTTGGCACCTCGATGTCGGCTCATCGCATCCTGGGGCTGAAGAAGGTCCCAAGGGTTTGGCTGTTCGCCAATTAAAGCGGTACGTGAGCTGGGTTTAGAACGTCGCGAGACAGTTCGGTCCCTATCTGGTGTGGGCGGAGCAGGTTTGAGGGAATCTGTCCTTAGTACGAGAGGACCGGGATGGATCCACCTCTAGTGTACGAGTTATGGCGCCAGCCGTAGCGCTCGGTAGCTAAGTGGAGCATGGATAAACGCTGAATGCATCTAAGCGTGAAGCCAGACCCAAGATTAGACCTGCCAGTGAGACTCCTTGTAGACCACGAGGTAATAGGGTGGATATGTAAGCGCAGTAATGCGTTAAGTTGACCACTACTAATCAGTCCCATGGCTTGACCATAAAATTTACTCAAGCAACAAGCGCACGCTTGCACGCGTGAACTTGCCTGAGGCGCAATTGCTATTCGATTTTCGAAAAGTTTTCCGGTGATTTTGTCGGCAGGGTCACACCCGTTCCCATCCCGAACACGGAAGTTAAGCCTGCTGGAGCCGATGGTACTGCGCGGGAAACTGCGTGGGAGAGTAGGAAGTCGCCGGGATTATTTAACACAAAAGCCCGCTCGAGAGTTTTTCTCGGAGCGGGCTTTTTGCTGCAAACACCTCGTCCTCACTAGGGCGCAATCTCAACCACCAGTGCGGTCGCTTTGATCTTGTCCGAACCAATAAACTTCAGCTTCTTGATTTCCTTTACCGCTCGCTCACGATCGTCAAGCGTGATCTTTCCATGGCCCTTCCACATTCCCATCTCCAGGCCAATCCGAAAGAAATAAGTCTGGCCTGGTCCCATGTCGAACGCATAGCCCTTCTCATCATCGGTCATGCGGACGATGTGTTTGCCAGGCTTCAGCTTAATCGCGAAGTAACGCCCATTGTCCATGCGCGCTAACTCGGTCTCATCCACAAACACTGAAGGCTCCAACGCTTTTCCCGTCAACTTACTGGGCCGATAAATAAAAACTGTCGCTTCTTCTGAGCTCGCCGCCGCTGTTTCCATTACAACCGGCACAAGCATCGCGCCTTCAACACGAAAACGCTTCTCCTCTGCGACGTAAACGGTTACTACTGTACCCGGCGCAATCTTTGCCTCGCTGCCTTTCAGGAATAAAAACGCCGGACTGATTAGTGTACTCATTACCATCGTACTAGTCGTCTTGTCGTTACCTTCGCGACCTTTAGCGGCACGCAACTTCAGCGGCCGGCCGTCACTCGTTGTCGTTGACTCTACCTGGACCGCCAGCTTGCCGGACTTACCCATGTAGCCTTTCTTTTCAGCATTGATAACACTGCCGACTGCCGCCGTGCCTTTCCGTACGATCACCTGGCCGTTGATCACGACGTCTTCGGTAACTGTGAAGTCGACCGGATCATTTGGCTTGGCTTCTTTACTCGTGACTTCCTTAGCGACGGAGACGTTGATTGCAGTGCCTTCAGGTACGACGATTTCATCTTGCGGCTGATTGCTGTAGACAGCCGCATAGATATGAGTCGATAACAACGCGATTACTAGAATCGTGACCAGACTTTGCTTGATGGGGAACATTTTGGACAGACTCCTTCTCAGTAGTAGATTGAACTGGGATCATCCCTGGACCGTTGAGCCTACGAGGAGAGAGCAGGTGGGCCAGTATAACAGACAAAGCCCGCTCGAGAGTTTGTTCTCGAGCGGGCCTTATTGTCAAAAATGGACCGAGCTGGTCCTTTATTACGGAATCTGGATGACGCCCTCGAACGAAACCATTGCCGGCGGAGTCTGACCATTGCATGGCGTCAGGTTGCTATAGAGGTTGAAACGACCGTTGCCAGTCGCGCCCGCATGACCGCCCGTACCACCTGCAACACGGAACGGAACTGCATGCGCAGTCACAGCCGTGCAGTTAACCGGGTCAATCGTCTGCACGAAAGAATCCGCTTCGATGAATACTTGATCTCCACTCCCGGGGTAAGTGTCGGTGGCCCTGAGATCAAACACCGTGTTGGTTGTCAGGTTGGCGCATGCAGAAAAGACGGCCGTGTTAAAGCCACCCTCTGTGTCGATCCCCTGGCCAGTAAAACTGAGCTCGATGTTCTCCGGAAATGCTCCGCAACGAGCTACGTTTGGTCCAGCTCCGGCCGGATTGAAAGCCGACGCGCCTTTATAATGGGGGTTGACTCGACCAGCCAAAGCAGCCGCTGAGGAATTCCCGCCACTAACAAAGCCGGTGAATACGATGAGTCCTGCGAGCGTGATCAGGGTTAATGTGAGCTTGGTTTTCATTGTAATTAATCTCCTTTGGGGCTAAGTAAAAGTATTAGACAGTTGTTAGTGTGCTGTCTCACAACCACTAAGGCGCAAAGGTTCGCGGAAAACTATCATCAGCCTTTTCGAATCTCTTGCAGCGCGCCCTTGCGACAAGTACCATGGCGCCACATGCCCGTAGCTAAGTGGATCAAGCGCCTGGGTTTGTGGGGTTTTCTTTTCTTCCTCGTGAAAGGATTGCTCTGGCTGCTGCTTCCTGCCCTCGTGGCTTTTTGGGCAACCTCTTAGCGCCCTGTCATACAATCTCGCCTCATAAAGCGACTAATACACAGAAGTTGCATGAACGCGGATGGAAATCTCGGAGCTTAAAGCGGAACTCGAAAAGCTTCATCAGGCCAGTTTCGGCTGGGCGTTGAACTGTTGCCGCCACAACCGCAGCGAAGCTGAAGAAGTATTGCAGACGGTCTATTTGAAAATTCTTCAGGGCAAGGCCATCTATCGAGGTGAGAGCAAGCTGCAAACATGGCTCTTCGCCGTGATTCGTAAGACGGCCGCCACCGAGCATCGCAAGCAAGTGTTACGTTCCTTGATAACTCTCGGGAGCCCCGCTGAGAAATCCAGCTCAGAACCTGAGCTTGAGCTCGAGCGGTCGGATCTGCAGCGGCGGTTCCGGCAAGCACTGGCCGGGCTGCCCAAGCGTCAACGCGAGACACTGCATTTGGTCTTCTACCAGGACCTGAGCGTGACCGAAGCCGCACAGGTCATGAATATCTCGGTCGGTAGTGTGCGTCGTCACTACGAGCGCGGCAAGAAACGTTTACGTGAATCACTGGATCGAGAGGGAGTCGATTATGGAATTCAGTGGAGACGAAAAGAAAATTCAGGCGTTGTTCTCTGAGCTGTCGCTTGAAAATCAAACTCGTACGCCACGCTTCGAGAAGCTGTGGCTGCGTGCTGAAGCGAATACACCAACGAGGCCGCCGCTCGTCACGAGATTTGTGCTCGTCGCGATCGCCGTCATCGTTGTCATGAGTTTCATTGCCGTGCGATCGTGGTTCGCCGCTCCTGATTCTCAATACTCGGCGAACATCCCGTCGCAAATCGTTCCTACAACGCCGCAACCGCGCGTACAGCACAGTGACCTATCTGCGGTTTCAAGAGACCTCGTGCGCCCACGAAGATCCGCGCGCCGACAAACCGAACGCACCGCAATAAATCAGGCTGCGATGCTTTCAAACTGGCAGTCACCGACGAACATCCTACTGAATTCGCCCACCGTGTCGGTCCTGGGGTCGTTACCGCAGCTCACTCAATCAGCCATAGCTCTCGAACAGTTTCTACCGAAGAAGAATAACGAATTGATAAAGGAGTCGAAGCAATGAAACTAACGATCGCCATCGTTTTCGCAGCAGCACTTTTGTTCGTCCCGGTCGTCACCGCTCAAGAGGCTCCACAGCCGCCGCAATCACCGCGCGGAGCCGATACTGTGCCGAACAATCCGCATCCGCCCGGCCCTCCCGATCCCTTGGACCATCTGATGTTTCCGCCTGACATGATCATGGGCCATGCGCGCCAGCTCAATCTCACGGAAGAGCAGAAAGCATACATGCGCGCCGAGATTCAGAAAACGACGACAACGTTTCAGGAGCTACAGTGGAAACTTCAGGACCAGGCTGAGCTGCTGCACGAAACGATGAAATCATCGTCCGTGAATGAGCAGCAGGCTCTCGCGCAACTCGACAAAGTCCTCGAGATCGAGCGTGAGATCAAACGTTTGCACATCGGTATGGCAGTGCGTCTGAAGAACCGTCTGACACCCGAGCAGCAGGAGCAGCTAAACAAAATGCGAATGGAGCATCATCCCGGAGATATGCGCCCGCCGATTGAGTAAGACTTTAGCTGCGGGTTATTGCAGGGCGCCGTTCGCAAGGGCGGCGTCTTTGAGTTTCGGATTCTTAATCCAATCTTTCGCGGAGACAAAAGAGACTTTATCGTAAACCAGCACGATCGTTCCCACCGGCAGCAAGCGACTCACCTCACGTGCGGCAAACATCGGTATGCGAATACAACCATGACTCGCCGGCGTCGTCGGCACCGTGAGATAGCCGTGAATCGCCACGCCGCCGCTGATGTAATTCGCATAGTAAACTGACCCGAGATCACCATTCTCCCAGCCGTAAGTCTTATCGTAAACAACGAAGCGGCCACGCGGCGTGTACGCGACACTCATCTGCCCCTGGTCCATAAACGACTTGTCGTTGCCGGTCGAAACGGGAAGCACTCTCACTGCACCTTCTTCGCTAACGAGCATCAACACCTGCCGGTCCACGTCCACCTCAACGTGCTCGTAACCCGGATCCCTTGGTTTAGGTGCAACACCATTGCGAAGCGCCTCGAGCTCCTGAAGCGTCAGCTTGCCCGTAATCTCTCGCCCTTCCCACTTCTGAAAAGCAATCAACGCCGACGTCGTCCCCTCATCCAATCGTCCATCAACCAGCCCCGTCCAATAGCCCAACTCCGAAAGCCTGCGTTCAGCTTCACTGATCTGTGCACGAGTGAGTGGGGCACGATTCTTCTGCGGCGCACCGGCAATTGCCTGGACGGAAATCAGAAAGACACAAATTGTGATGATTGCTTTCATCTCACCGATTACGTAACTGCCTTGTGGCGGAACTGGCGCAGGCCCACCAACAACAACAGTGAATCAAAGAACAGCAGCGCCAGCAAGACCGCGATGAGTGGCAGGTGCGGAAATTGAGGCACGAGCGTTCCGCGCAGTCCCTCACTCGCGTATACAAGCGGATTGACGAGGACCACTTTCTGAAGAATCGGGAAATTTGCCAGCGCGCTCCACGGGTAATACGTGCAACCGAAGAAGATCATCGGCGTCAGCACCATGCTGAACATCAATCCGATTTGAGTTTGACCGACGCTGCATCCGAGCGCCAGGCCGCCACACGCAGAAAAAAGCGCCACGAGCAGTGTAACTACCGCGAAGGTCAACGGTGACGGCACGTTCAATTCCAATCCCGGACGCAATAACACCCACGCTGCCGGTATTACTCCGAGTCCGGCCACCACCGCCTGAGCCGCGCCAAACAAGACCTTTTCGATCGCAATCCAGTCGTTTTCAATCGGCGCCAGCAGTCGATCTTCAATCTCATGAGTAAACTGAAACTCAGCGATCAAAGGCATGGCGACGGCCCACACGCCCGTGAAGACCATGCTGATTGCCATAATGCCCGGCAGCAACAGGCTTTTGTACGCGGTCGGCATGTAACCGCTGCTCACCATCACGCGCCCGAAGATAAACACGAACATCATCGGTTGCAGAAATGTTTGTAGCAGGAGGGGAACAATGTTTCGTCGCGCGACACGTGCATCACGCCACAACAGGGCCACAAAAGTTTTCCAGTTCATTCGCGCAAGCTCCGTCCGGTGTGATGCAGGAACAAGTTTTCGAGACTCGGCTCTGAGATGTGTACATCCGACAACTCGACGGACGTTGTAGCCGCAAGATTCGCGATCTCCGATACGAGTGAGCCACCACGATCGGCGTAGACATCGGCGTTACTATCACCATCATCCTGAACTCGCACTTCTCTAACACCCGCGAGCGACTTGAGCTGCTCGAAAAGCGCCGGCGAGTGCGTGCCGAATCGCAGTCGCAAAAGAAAACCGCCGGGAACAGACGCCTTCAACTCCGCGGGCGTTCCGAGTGCGATGTTGCGCCCGTGATCGATAATTGCGAGTCGCTGGCACAGCGCATCTGCCTCTTCCATATTGTGCGTCGTCAGCAGGATTGTCTTGCCACTCTGGTTGTATTCACGAATGATTTCCCAGAGCAGCAATCGCGTTTGCGGATCGAGGCCGGCGCTCGGCTCGTCGAGAAACAGCACCTGCGGATCGTGCATCATCGCGCGTGCGATCGCGAGACGCTGCATCATGCCGCCGGAGAACCCTCGCACTAACTGATCCGCGCGGTCGTTGAGTTTAAAACGATCGAGCAACTGTGTGGCGCGCGTGGTTCGTGTGCGCGAGTCGATGCCGAAATATGTGCCGTGAAATAGCAGAATTTCGCGAGCAGTAAGCGCGAAGTCGAGATTGGGACGCTGCCCGACGACACCGATCAAGCGCTTCACTTCAACTTGTTGCCCCCACACGTCGTAGTCGCCGATCCACGCCTGACCACTCGTCGGACGCACGCGCGTGGTGAGAATACCGACGGTCGTCGACTTCCCCGCGCCGTTTGGACCAAGCAGCCCGAAGATCTCTCCGCCCTTCACGTCGAGCGACAATCCGTCCAGCGCGACAACCGCGCGCGCCGGCTGCCCCTTACTCTTGCGACGTGGTCCAAACCCACCACCCGCGGCAAGTGGTGGCGCCGATGTGTAAACTTTCCGAAGTTCTTGTGTGCGAATGCCAGCTATCATCATTTCTCTCTTGGACCGCTATTATGAATCGACCCATTCTAATCGAGGCCCGTGCTTTGGCAAGCATCCGCGCCTCTGAGTGGGATTTGATCGCCTTTGCGCCTTTGCGTGAAACTCCCTTCACAGCTCCTTAACTCCCTGACACTTCGCGCAAAAGTAAACAATCCGCGTCCGCTCTTCCTCGTCCTCTTCAGCCTGCATTGTCCTTTGTCTCAGTTGCCTGATCTTCTCACCACACCGCAAACACGGGAGGTTCGTACGACGAAACACGAGGTGTCGCGTCCCATACTCACGACCTGGCTGATACACCAGCGATGGATCACTCGCCATCCGTTTCCGATCTTCTTCAGACGCTGTTGCGCTGCGCTCGTACGCATCACGCGCAAGTCGCGGAACGGCTTTCAATAAGCAATCCAGCTTACGTTGAGTAATCTCGCCGATAGTCAGCCATGGGTTCAGCTTGCAGTTGAAAAGGATCTCAGCACGCAAGTAATTTCCGAGTCCGGCGACGATATGTTGATTCAACAACGCCGCACCAATCGTCTCATCCTTGTGTTCAGTTGAAAGTAGTCGACGCAGAAACTCCTGACGATCGAATCGACCACGATATGGCAGTGCGTCTGGTCCAAGCGTTGCGAGGATCTCGATCACATCGTAAGGATCACCTTCACCAACATTGAATATCGGCGCAGAGAGCAGTATGGCAGCCGCACCTTCAACTACCACGCGGGCTCGTTCGCGCCTATCTTTCTCCGGCAGCTCGAGCCGTTTGCGTCGAATTGGTCCAAAGGTCTGCCAGCGACCCCACATCATCAGATGCGAGTGAAAGAAGAACTTGCCTTCGATGTAACCGATCAGATGTTTTCCGTGTGAGACAACACGCTCGATACGTCGTCCGATGAGGCGCGGCTCGTTTTCGTGCAGCCACTTGCGTGCTTCTTTTGTTCGCGCTTCCAGCGAAACGATGGCGCGACCGCTTAACGCGGCGTCGAGCGCATCCGCATACTTTCGCACCTCCGGACCTTCTGGCATCGTTTCAGGAAATCAGCCTCCGTGATCTCAGCCAACTGAGTATGCCACTTAAGCCAAGCATCAGGCACACGATCAACGTCGTGAGAGCAATCGTGATCGCACCTGGCGCCGCGAGAACACCCCAAACAGCGCCCGCCAACACAACGATTGGTCGAATGAGAGTAAACGGTCCGAATATCACCGTGCTTGTAATACTTCTGATGTCTACCGACGGAACCGAGCGAATAAGGAATGTGATCAGGAGGATGACTGCGTAAGGTACATAGACGGTCAACATTCGCGCGCCCACGGATTCCAATTTCGAAAACAGCGCGACAGAATCGTTTGAGCTGGCGAGTATAATCGCAGTGGTCGCACCAACAATTAATACAGCGACTTGGCCCACAACCGCGCCTCTGATTAGCGCGTGACGATAGTAAGCTCGCTTGTCGATCAGCGCGTTGCGGCCCCCTGCCTCTCTGTAGCCGATGAATGCGGAGTCAATTGTGGCAAGCACCCAGAGGAAGACAGGAATCATTCGATCTTCCCCAGCGATGCTACGCGCGTTCCCATGTTCCTTAGAAACGCCTCATGATATTTCGGACGAACGCCAACTAGTGAATGAAAGACTCTCGGGATCGGCATTCGCCACAAGCGTGTGCCGTAGATCGCAGAGACAAACTCCGGCGCTGCGCTTCGCGTGACTTCCAACAAGTATCTACTCTTATGTGCGCGTACTGCGGAGAGCACGCCGTCGTGCTTCGCTAAAGGCTCGCGCATCCGCACCGCATGGAACAGCCATGATCCGAGTGGGGCCATCGGCGAGCTATGAAAGTCGAAGTGAACGAATGCGCACGTTTCCGCGCGGCAATGTTGTTGCAGAAGATAGCTGAGGCCCTCGTCGCGGAAGTGATGAAGAATGCCCGTTGAAATGAAAACCGTCGCGGGCTCGTCAAGACGGAAAGCATTGGCCACTTCAAACTTGCAACGAAGGTTCTCGATCGTCGCCAGCCGCTGAGCTTCGTTGAGCAGCGCGACGTTGAAATCGACGCCCATCAATTGAACATCGTCGCCAAGCGATCCGCTTGCAGCCAGCCAACGAATGACGAAGCCAGTGCCGCACCCGATGTCGACGATGCGAATCGGATTATTCACACCGCCTTCGCGCAAAGCATTCAGGATCGGTTTCAGCAGCTCGGAGACGCGTTTGCCATGCTGAAACTCTTCCGACATGCGTTGCATCTCGCAATGCGAGGTAATCAGAATCTTATCGACTACCGCTGGATCGAGAACGCCGTTTTGTTCAGGCATCTGCTCGACGATTTTGACAGCTTCGTGATTGCGAAGTTCTCTGAATTGGGCCAGGACGTCGGCTTTCTTGACGGGTTTGCGCTGTAGCGTGACTGGATCAAACGATACGATCGCGTCCGAAATCTCCGGGCCGTGACGTGTGATGGTGGCGAGGCTCATTCTTTAGTCGAACGGTATCGTGGGCTTTGCACCGGCGACAATCACGCCGCCACGATCGCCTGGCGTAATCGACCCGAACCGCTCCTTGTAGACCTCAGGCAAAGGACGCGCTTCGGGCGGCGCCAGCCACAGTCGCAGCAAGTGTCGTTTGCGCTCAGGCTCAGGATAATCTTCGAAGGCGGTTCGATCGTGCAGAATCGTGTGGTTGTGTACGAGCTGAATATCGCCGGGCTCGAGTTCCATCATCAAGTTGAGTTTTGGATCGTTTGCGAGTTGATCGAAAAGGTCGAGAGCTTCGATTTGAAGCGCGGTGAGTGGTTTAACGCCCGGAAACCGGCGCGCCGACTCGATATACTGTCGTTGATAGATCGCAGAGACTAAGCCATCGTAATAGTTGAAGACGGGAATGTTGAAATACGGTTTGCTGCCTTCGGGAACTTCACCACGTCGATCGGTTTCGATTGGTTGCAGTAACACGTTCAATAGCTCAGGCCTGCGCCGGCGCATCTCGTTGAAGATCGTTGTTGAAGACACAAGGCTCGACAGTCCACCTGACTTAGCGGTCTGCAGACACATCAGCCCAACCACGTCACACGAGTCAGTATGAAATGTTTGACGTTCACGCGTCTGATAAATCCTCGTATTCGGATCCTCACTCGACCGCCCTAGATCCCTCACATGCCCGAGCAAGTGCCCCTCAGCATTCTGCATTCTTAGATTCCCGAGATGCACCCCAATCACCAGAAACGCAACGGCCGCCTCCCTCCTGGTCCACCTCCCCACCGGCAACCCCTTGATGAGCACAAACCCCCGCCCATTTACCACATCATCGAGCATGTTCTTAAATTGGGGCGCGAGCGTTGGCAGCGGCACATCTTTAGCGGTGATCTCCGTGAGATCCACCTCTGATCTTCTTAACTCCCCGGCAACCTTCTCGACTTCTGCTATCTCAGCTTCGGACAGACTGTAAATCCAATCCTCGCGCCCCTCAAGCTCCGCCCCATACCATACTGAGCGATCATGAGCCTCCGGCTCCGCGACTTCTTGGGTGACGTCATTCACGGCCGACAGCCTTCTTGAACCATCGCTGTTGTTCGATTAAGCCCGACCATGGTTTGGTGCGTAAGGAGGCGTGGTGTAATCGGCGGTCGCGCAAAGAAGAGAAATGGTTTTGTAGGTATCGAGTTCTCGGATCTCCCTGCGCTTGATCTGCTCAAGGTCCACAGCCGCGAGTTGCCACATCTCGATCCACCTTTTACCAAGAGCGAGCTTTTCGGGAGTCCAATCCGCCAACGCAGAAGACTTATTCATGCGCGGATCTTAGCACGTTTGACTGGGTAGGCGAGCGGAGATACGACTACCACATTGGTACCCTGTTATTTTCACTGCGGTCTAATTCTGTAGCTGTTGAGATGAATTTCCTGGTCCCAATTATTCGAAGTATCGTTTAATCTCAGAACCGATCCACTCACCAACTGGGACCGACACACCGTTTCCGATCATCCGATACGCATCGTTAGAGGTTCCGGAGAAGGTGAACGCGTCTGGCACTCCTTGCAGCCGCGCATACTCTCGAACAGTGTACGGTCTCACACCGCGTGGGAATCGAGCATCGACCACAAGTCGTGTGCTCAAGTCTTTCGAATAGTGCGCAACGCAAGTTGGTGCTATATCCCCACGTTTCGGATCGCTGATTATAGGTTTATCGCGATACTGGCCAGTCAAACGCCTATTCACATAATCAGGAATGTGGGGAGTTGGTTCAGGTTCTAGTATTTCGGCAAGTGTGACTGGTCTGTTAGCTGTTGGCGTCCGCCATGCGAAGTTTTTGCGACTCCCAATAATGATTAAGCGGTCTCGTTTTTGCGGTAACCACGTCGAGGTCTTAACCGGACAAGCAACGTGGACGTAATAATGCGGCAACTTCGTCATTGCTTCCATCACAACCGGAAACTTCTTCATCCCGGGCACATTCTCCACCACGTATAGCTCCGGTCGTCGGATCGCAACGTGTCGAAAGAAATGCAAGAACAGATCGTCGCCCGTTCGCACACCGTGGATGTCTCCGATCGGTGAATACTTGGTGCAAGGATACGTCGCTACCATCACCTGACAGTCTTTGTCAGCCAAAACTAATTTTTTGGTGATGTCGCATTGTACGACCTCATGCGAGAAGTTCCGCCGCATCGTGTCACAGCAAACACTATCGATTTCGAAGCTCTGCTGCAGAGTTAGACCACCGGCTTCAAGGCCGATATCCATCAAGCCAGCGCCCGAGAAATACGTATTGGTTAGTATGGAGAGCATTCGACCAGTCTACAGGCCGAATTTTCAGTTCGGAAGACGAATCAGTGGGTTATATACAGTTGTGGCCGTTATTTACGTATCATTTCCCCCGAAGGTTCACGGAACAAAGATCGTCTTGTTGTGCCAGTCCAACAACATTGCATCTGGCAGAAAGCGTTGCGGAAGTCGTGCAAGTTGATTGTTATATGATTGGAAGAAAGTATGGTTTGCATCTCCAGTCGTTGGGGTCGCAAGAGACGATGAGACTCGGACGCGAAACTCTGGGGTGATGGTAATGAGGCCTTCATCGAAAGCTCTATGGTGAAGGAGATTTAGGCACAATCCGTTTCGGGGATTCATTCGGTTGTTGTGATCTTTGGCCCACGGCGCTATGTGACTCGCGGACAAGAGTTTTGGAGTCGCAAGTCCAGTTATACAACATCGAGACTCGTAGGAGGTTAAGACCGTAGAGCGGAAGAATCGTTGATTAACGCGTACCCTAACGAGTCGTTCCCTCTCAAGACCCTCCTTCGGCAACTCGCCTTCGTCTAGTCCGTTCATGTCCTCGACCGACTGGCCAGTCAAATCGGCAAGTAGCCGCTCACTTTCGAATGCCAATAAGTCCCAGTTGTTGTTGAACGCCTCCCACACCTCAACTTCGCTTTTGCTGCCATGAGAAGCTCCTTTGATTCCTCGCTTCTGAAGCGCTGGATCGAGGCGTGCGAAATTGGCAAGTTTCCAAGCCAAGGATGCAGGAGTGCGGCCAAGAACATTCGCGAGCGCGATGACGGCGGAATTCCGCTGATCAATTTGGCCAAACGGAATTTTGCAGTACAGATTAAACGCAATAATCAATTCGTCACGAGTCCACAAACGATTACTGCTCGTTGCCATCGGTCGCTAAGTTCTCCTCTCCAGCACCACCATCATCACTCGGATCCAAACCCGTTTCCCGCCGTGCAGTTAGCCGGGTATTTACGCTGATGGATACGGATTATTCCTTCCCGGACTGCAGGCGCTTGCGTTGCAGGTTGTTTTTATAACTATCTTCCAAGTATTCCGCGCCGTCCGCGGTCAAATACATCCGAGCGTCGTCGGTGCTGATGAGTTTCTTTTGATTCAGGAACCAGATTGTGAACTCGAGGTGCTCGCGGGGGCGGCCGATCATGCGCTCCAGTTCGACGAGGTAAATTCCGGGGTTTTGAGGGTCGACGCGGCGCTTTGTATATAAAGCCTCTAAGACGGTGAGACGGACGACCTGCTCCATCTCGAAGTCGTTCTCGCTTTGTGCGCCGGCTGAGACTAGACGCCAGCGATCCTTCTTGCGATTCTGATTCGTGGCGTCGTATTGCGCGCGCTTCTCAGGGTTTGAGAGCGCTTGGTAGGCCTCGGTGATGGCGCGGAAACGACCTTCATTTCCCGTCTCGCGATTGTCAGGGTGGTATCGCTGCGCCAGCATGCGATACACGCGATTGATCGTCTCCGGCTCAGCCGCATCACTCACCTGTAGCAGCTCGTAATAATCCTCGATCTGGTCAGACATTGGAGGGATATTTCTCCTTCACCATTGATGTTAACGACTCCAACAACTCCAGCAGCTTATCGTAATCAACCGGCTTCACGAGATGCCCATCGAACCCGGCTTCCTCAGACCTGCGGCGATCGTCTTCCTGACCCCAACCCGTCAGTGCAATCACCACGATGTCTTTGCCCCACGGTTGCTCGCGCACGCGCCGGCACACTTCATGCCCATCCATTCCCGGCAGCCCGATGTCGAGCAACACCACTTCAGGACGGTACTTCTCAACCGCTTCAACTGCTTCGACACCATCATGGGCCATGTACGTCTTATTGCCCGTAAGCCGCATCAGCATCGCCAGCGAGTCAGCCGAGTCGAGATTATCATCAACGACAAGAACGCGCCGCTGTGGTTGTGACTGTGACGCAACGTCTGGTCCAGTCTGCGCTGCAACTTCCTCAGAAGTAAGAACCGGTAAACGCACAATAAACTCACTGCCTTGTCCCTCACCGGCACTGTGCGCTTCGATCGATCCGCCGTGCATCTCAGTCAAACGTTTTACCAACGTCAGTCCAATACCGAGCCCGCCCTGCGATCGCTCCGATGTGCGATCCACCTGCATGAACATATCGAAAATACTGTCTAACTTGTCCTGCGGGATTCCGGCGCCGTTGTCCTTCACCGTCACTTCCACATCATCGCCAACTCGCTTCGCACTCACCGAAATCGTCCCCGCGGCCCTGGTGTACTTGCAACTGTTATTGAGTAAGTTACCAAACAACTGCGCCAGCCGCGCTCGATCGGCATTCAAAAAGATCGGCTCATCCGGCAGGTCCACGATCAGGTGGTGACCCGCTGCATCGACCAAAGGTCGCGCCACTTCAACCGCTTGGTGAATCACTGACGATAACTCAACTTCGCTGCGCCGCAAGTCGAGACGATCGTGAGTGATGCGATTCAAGTCGAGCAGATCGTCGACGAGCCGGATCATCTGGGCTAGCTGTCGCTCGAGCGTTTCATGCGCGCGTTTGAGAACCGCGCCGTCACCGTCCGCGCGCTTCACAACTTCGAGCATGTTGCTCATCGGCGCGAGTGGGTTTCTGAGCTCGTGAGCAAGCGTGGCGAGAAACTCATTCTTGCGTCGATCGGCGTCTGAAAGATCGGCAGCTAATCTTCGCAAGTCATCCGTAAGCCGGCGTCGTTCAGTAACGTCCTGGCTGACAGTCGCAAACGCAATCGGCTGGTTAGCAGCATCCGTTAGCGCCAACACCTTGTACGCCATCCAGCGTGGCTGACCGGTCCTGAAGTGACGAAAACGAATGTCAATCTCGCCGTGACCGTTGTTCAGCACCTCCGGAAAGAACTCGTTCACGATCTTTGCCTGGTCTTCAGGAAAGAAGAATTCCTGCACGGGCGTTTGCCGCGCTTCTTCAATATCGCTCAGACCAACCATCTCCAGCCCCGCGCGATTGATGAAGAAGGGAACTCCTTCAAGATCGCAGATGCCGATGAAGTCGGTGCTGTTTTCGACGAGCGTGACAAACATCTGCCGGTCGCTTTCGGCGCGCTTCTGAGTAGTAATGTCGCGCGCAATCTTCGACGCACCGACGACATTTCCTGACTCGTCCTTTATCGGCGAGATGGTGAGCGAAACAGTGATGCGCTGTCCGTCACTGCGCACTCGCTCGGTTTCGAAGTGCTCGATTCGTTTCCCCTGACGTAAGCTGGCGATGATGTCATCTTCTTCCGCCAAGCGCTCGGGCGGGATCACGAGTGAGATGTGTTGGCCCACGGTCTGCTCGGCGGTGTAACCGAAGAGGTGTTCCGCAGCACCGTTCCAGCTTTGAATAATACCCTCGAGTGACTTACCGATAATGGCGTCGTTTGACGATTCGACGATCGATGCGAGCAGTTGCGCCGTGTGAAGTTGACTGGCCTTGTTACGTTCAATGAGACGTTGTGCGGTCACGTCCCGAAAGATCAGAACACAGCCCGAGACGTATCCTTCTTCGTTGCGGATCGGCGCGGCGCTATCGTCGATGGGACACTCAGCGCCGTCCTTTTTGATAAGGATCGTGTGATTTGCAAGACCGACAACTGTGCCTTCTCGCAAAGCTCGCGTAGCCGGACTCTCCACCGCCAGACCCGTGCTTTCGTTGACGATTTGAAACACGCGATCGAGCGGCTGGCCGAGTGCGTCCTCGTGTGACCAGCCTGTTAGCGTCTCGCCAACGCCGTTGATGTAGGTGATGCATCCTTGCGTATCGGTGGTGATCACCGCGTCGCCGATACTTTGCAGCGTGACTCGGAAAATTTCCTGTCGCTGGTGCGCGCGTGATTGTGCGATGCGTGTCGCTTCACCGAAAGCGATGATTAGCGAACAGGTGAAAAGGTATGCAATCAATCCGACGAAATCAGCGCGGGAAAGATCGAAAGAACCTCGCGGCGGAATGAACAGGTAAGAACAGGCAAGATAGCCGAGCACTGTGACCGGGATCGCGAGACGATAACCGCCGAGCCACACGGCCGCCGCGACCGCCCCGAAGATCGTGACCAGCGGTAGCGCGTTTCCCATCAACGGATCGAGCAGCCAGCGCAACAGCAGGGCCGTTGCGAGTGCGACAAATCCCAGGATGTAAATTTTCAGCGAACTACGCACCTTACTCCTTGGGGTTTTGAAGGGGTTAAACGCGCCGAGTGCCGCAGGGAACTTCGTGGATTTTATCGTCGAAAGATTGAGTCCGTCCAATTTATTTCCAAAACTCACCTAACTTTTCCCTCGTAACATGTCTCTATACACAATGAAGGACGTTAATCGGTGGTGATGAGTCCGTCTGAGTCGCCTGACGAGCTGCTGGTGGTCGCGGCGATTCTGGGCAATTTAGAGGCGTTTGAAGAGCTCGTAGTGCGATACCGGTCTGCGGTGGTGAGGTTAGCCCGAACGATCGTGGGCGCGGATCACGCCGAAGACGTAGCGCAAGACTCGCTACTGCTCGCTTTCAAGGCGCTGCCAGGTATCGAAGAGCCGCGCAAGTTTGGTGCATGGCTGTCAGCCATAACACGTAATCGAGCTTTGCGCTTCAGCAAAAGCGAAACGACGCGCTCGAACGGTCGCGTGGCTCTGGACGAAGCGTTGCTCGAAAAGATCGCAGCGCTTGGAAGACCGCTCGTCGATAAAGAACGTGACGAAGCGACGATTGCCGCGCTCGACAGTCTTCCGGCTGACTACGCGATGCCGTTGCGGCTGCGATTTCTCGACGAGATGCCACTCGAACGCATTGCCGCGTTTATGGGAGTGCCACTGTCGACCGTGAAGTGGAGACTTCATCACGGCAAGAAACTGTTGCGGGCCAAAGTTGAAATGAACTAAGGAGAGCAAGATGGAAAAGGAAACAGTGAAGCTGCTAAATGTCCTGCGGCGAATCGCGCGTGCAGCGGGTTACGCCGCCTGGACGAAATCAGGAGCCGACGCGACGCAGTTCTGCGTAGCGCAATATAACCGTGTGCTGGCGCGATTGACCGAGCTCGAGCCGTCGATCAAACAATTGTTTACGCCGTTGAGTGAATCTGCTTCGCCGGAAGTGACGCGGATCGCGGCGCGAGAGCTGCTCGCTTACTTCGAAGCAGATGAGCCGGAGTTTGCGCGCGGATTTTATTTTGGTTGCCGGCCGCGACGGAGGAGAGTTCGCTGCGTGCCAATTGCGGTTGGATGTGAGTAAGACAAGGAGTAAAGATGGAGAGAGAGAAAGAGTTAGTTAAGTTGATCAATGTCCTACGACGCACGTCACGCATGGCGCTGCAATCGGAATGGACCGGTGGGAAAGAAGATGCGGCGGCGTTTTGCACTGAGCAATACAACCGTGTGCTCACGCGACTCAAAGAGTTGGATCCGGGCGTCGGTGTGATCTTCGAGCAGTTGCCGGCGGGCAGCTCGTTGACTGTTGTGGCAATGGCTTCGCGACAGCTCGCAGCCTATTACGAAGACGAGCTTGGACCAGCGAGAGGGTTTGGGCGCGGGCAAGCATATGGCTTCGCGTTGGATTCGAATAAGTTCAAAGAGTTCTGGGAGAAGTCGGCGCGCGAGTTTGAAGACATGGGCGAGTTCATCCGCGAGAGCATCGACGAATGGCTGCGACATAAGAAGGAGGCCGCAAAAGACGCAAAAGAGACAAAAGGCACATAAAGACATTTGTGCTTCTTTGTTGCTTAAAGAACGGCACTACGCTTGCCAAGAGCCTCAAGACCGGCTGCAGATGTTTGAAATGAATGCAGCCAGTTTGAAATTATGAGCGCTCTTGTTCCCAAAGTCACACGCGAATTGACGAAGATGAAACGCACGCTGCGCGACGTCTTCAATCTCGACAAACTACGTCCCGGACAGGCCAAAGTCATACGTTCTGTCCTCGAAGGCGAGAACACGCTCGCCATCATGCCGACTGGAGCAGGGAAATCGCTCTGCTACCAGCTACCGACTCTGCATCTTCCCGGAACAACCGTCGTCGTTTCGCCGCTCATCGCCTTGATGAAAGATCAGGTCGACAAGTTGGAAGACGCCGGTCTGGAAGCTTCACAACTGAATAGCGCACTCAGCACGAGCGAGCACGAGGAAAACCTCGAGCAGATCAAGTCTGAGAACAGCGATTTCATCTTTGTCACGCCCGAACGACTTACAACACCGGAATTTCTCGCTGAGCTGCGAAAGCAGACGATCAACTTCGTCGTGATTGACGAAGCTCACTGCATTTCGGAATGGGGGCACGATTTCCGTCCTGCTTATCTCGCACTCGGCTCGGCTGTGAAGTCGCTCGGTTCGCCGCCTGTGCTGGCGTTGACTGCGACTGCGACGCCGGAAGTCACAGCAGACATCGAGAAGCAACTCGATCTCGGAAAGCTTCGTGTAGTTAGAACCGGCATCTACCGTCCGAATCTTCAGTTTGAAGTGAAGCGAGTCACTAACGAGCTTGAGAAGCGCCAGGAGCTTGTGCGAGTGCTGCGCGAGTATGAAGGTACCGGCATCATCTATTGCGCCACCGTCAAAACGGTCGAAGCCTTAACGGAGTGGCTGAAAGATTTCGACTTCAAGGTCGAGAAGTATCACGGGCGCATGAAGGCGAGCGATCGAACGCAGAACCAGGAAGCGTTTATGTCTGGTGAGCTGCAGGCGATCGTGGCGACGAATGCATTTGGCATGGGTATCGACAAGCCTGACATTCGTTTCGTCGTTCACTATCAAATGCCTGGCTCGCTCGAAGCGTACTACCAGGAGGCAGGCCGCGCCGGTCGTGACGGTGAACCCGCGCTTTGCTCGCTCTTTTATCAACTCGAAGATCGTCGCACGCAACAGTTTTTCCTCGGCGGCAAAAATGTGTCTGAAGAAAACCGGGAGAAAAATAAGGAGAAGCTGGAGCGAATGATGCAGTACGGGCAGAGTGCGATGTGCCGCTGGCGTTTGTTACACGATTACTTTGACGAAGAGATGGAGGAGGAGCGTTGTGGTACGTGTGACAACTGCGTTCATCCGTTGGCAGAACAGATCCTCGCCAGTCAGCGATCTTCACCGGTGACACATGCTTGACGCGCTGCAGTGGCCGGCGATGGTGGTGACGGTCATCGCCGCGTGGATGGTTGGCTCTCAGAAAAAGTTTAAGCGCAACTGGGGGTTCTGGCTGTTTCTTCTGAGCAACGTGCTGTGGATCGTTTGGGGTCTACACGATCACGCGTACGCGCTCATCTTCCTCCAGCTTTGCCTCGCGTTTCTGAACATCCGCGGCGCAGTGAAGAACCAGAATTAATCAGAAGTTACATGGCGACTCGAGCGCCGGCGTCTTCGGTGGCACTGTGTCGCGGAACTTGATCGACTGTCGGCGCAGATCAGCGACTGCTGCTTCAACTTGTTCCGGCGTTACGGCACCCGCCTGAAAGAAAACCCAGTCGATATCTTCCTCGTACTTGCGTAACTCGCGCGCGCTAATCATTCCATCGCGAATGAACCAGAGATTGAAATTGATCGACATCGTGTCTTCTGGATAATACTCACCACCGTGTTCGACAAATAATTTGCCGTCGATGAAGTACGTGACTTTGCCGCCGGTGACTTGGGTAATGAGAGTGTGCCAGCCGCCCTGGTTGCCATTCGCTGTTTTGAAGACGTTGTCTTTTTTCCAGTTTGGCTCGGGGCTAAACGTCTCCCACGTTGTCGAATAGAGAGTTGGACCATCGATGCCCCAGCCACCGTTCGGGAGGTATTCCCAGTCGAGCTCGCTGTAGTCGAGATCCATCGGCGCTTTCAATGGGCTAATCGTGTAAAAGCTTTGCACGAGTTGATCGCCGCCCGGGCCCGCAATGGGCGCGTCGGAGAAGCGCACGCGAGCGGCGTAAGTGCCTTCGAAGTACTTTCGTTGATGACAGATCTGCGTTTGCGTCGTGTGCTCGGGAGTGCCGTCGGTCGCAGACGTCATGCGCAGGATCTGGTTTTTAGAATTACTCGGATCCTTGAGGAGCGTCACGTTTGTGTCTAACCATTTCGCGCCGGGCACGCCGGGCCAGCCATCGACAGTACGAACGATCCAGCCGTTCTTTTTGAGTTGTGCTTTGTTGGCGTAGCTGAAATCGTCGAATAGTATCTGGTTCGGTAGTCTTGTGTTTTGTGCAGTCGCGCTGAGCGTCAACGCGATCAGCAACACAATTACGCATAATAACGAAGCGACAAATGGTCTGTTGTTTGTATGCATTTTGTGCCTTTTTGCGGCTAATCCTAATATAAACCCATGACTAAAATTTAAACCGCCGCCTCAAGGTCTCGGCATCCAGAATGAAAGGTAATCCTTCTGGAGCATTTCGCAGCCGCGTATGAACTGACTGTAACGCTTCGGCTAATCGCAGCAGGTTAGCAGCATCTCGGGCATAGCAAACGTCAAGATCACTCGTTAGAAGCGAAGAGCCATGGATTGCAGCAGCTACGCCGTCCACGATCACGCAATCCACCTTATATTCACCTAACAATCTGAGGGGCGCCTCAATGATCCTGGTCGGCAATGGCATCAGCAGTGCCCTTTACGCGGGTTGAGGTTTTGAGTTGGGCCACACCTTCAATGAAACTATCCAGTTTGCGGATTCTTTCCTCCGGAGTGAGTCTCAGGTTCCCGAGTGTGAGTGTGAGATCGATCCCAAACTGAGCAGCGCGCGCGGCCGCCGAACCAGCGGGCGGATGCAGAAAATACTCTTCAATACTGGCGCGCATAGCGCACTCAGTATAACACTAGGTTAAAGATCCGCATTTTTAATCTGTGCCATCCGCGGCTAAGATTCCTCGCTGATGAACCATCTCATAGATTGGCGACCGCCTGAGCACTGGACGCGCGTCACCACGATCGATATGCATACCGGTGGTGAGCCGCTGCGGGTCATCATCGATGGGCTGCCGCCGATTGAAGGGCGGACGGTACTCGAAAAGAGGCGTTACTTTCGCGAACACTACGATCACTTACGCACTGGTTTGATGTGGGAGCCACGCGGTCATGCAGACATGTATGGCGCCGTCCTCGCTTCATCCACGGACGCCGACTTCGACGTCTTCTTCCTGCACAATGAAGGTTACAGCACGATGTGTGGGCACGCGATCATCGCGCTCACGAAACTCGTCGTCGAGGCACAACTAGTCGAAAGTGATGAGATAACTTTCAATGTGCCGGCGGGCAGGATTCTCGCGCGTGCTTCTGTTTCCGACGGCAAAGTGACAGAAGCCTCGTTTCGCAACGTTCCTTCATTTCTTTACCTCCGCGATCAGCGTGTTGACGTTGAGGGAATCGGCGCGGTTGAGTTTGACATCGCTTATGGCGGCGCGTTTTACGCTTTCGTCAACGCGCAGAGAGTTGGACTGCAACTCACACCTGAACACTTCGATCAGATTATTGACTACGGTCGGCGGATCAAACGCGCGGTGATGAATAACTTTCCGATCAAACATCCGTTTGAGGATGACCCGAGTTTTCTCTACGGCACGATATTCACCGCACCGGCGCTCGATCCTTCGCACCACAGTCGCAACGCCTGCATCTTCGCTGAAGGCGAACTCGATCGATCCGCTACAGGCAGCGGCGTGAGTGCGCGTGCCGCTTTGCACTTCGCAAAGGGTGAGCTGGAGTTGAATGAGCGCGTAACGATTGAGAGTATTCTCGGGAGTACGATGTCAGTCGAGGTCGTTGAAGTGACAAGGTTTGGACCTTACGACGCGGTCATTCCCGAAGTGAGCGGAACGGCATCAATCACCGGCCGCCATGAGTTCTACTTCGATCCCGAAGATCCGTTTCGAAAAGGATTCATCTTTAGATGAACTGCTACCGCTCCTTCTTGTGGACCTGCAGGATCTCGTAAGCGCGATTGCCGCGATTTGCGACGTCTTTGAAGAAGTAGAATTGCTGCTGCTTTCCGCCAGTGCGAATGATTAGCCGATCGAACAGAAGCCGCTTCTTGAACTGAACATCTTCAATCGTTCTTCGCTCAATCTCGTGTTCACGCATACGGAACATCCGCTTCGTCACAAACACCAGACTGTCGTCATCGATCTGCAGATAACCAACTGAGTGCCGCAGTTTCTTCACACCTTTTCCGGCAGTGGAACGAATGAAAAATCGCCGCCCTCGTGACCCCACCTTGTTGTCGAAACGATGCAGGATGTGCTCTGGAACATCATCGATTACCGCCTCACCTACCATATCGACAGGCACACTCAACTCTGCCCCAACCGTGGCCAACCCTGGACGCTGGCTAAAACTCTGCTTTACAACCAGGTAGAACTTCTTCAGCAACGCCAGCGACGCAAGATATTCAACTCTCAACAATCGGAACGCCTTTGGCGCAAACCAACTAAACGCGATCAGGAAAATCGCTACAATCGTCACCATGATCGCGGGATGACTCAGCGCCAGCCAACTGCCAGCGACGACGAGCCCGTCTTCAATCACGCTGAGCGCTATATTAGAAAACGGCTCCGGACTATGATTCGCGAGCAATCGTGTTCCGGCCTTCACTGAGTGTCCGGAGAGCGACACGCCTGCGCAGAGAACGGCGATAACCGCTGTTTGCGGCTCAACCGCGCCGATGGCTGTCGCGCCAATCACCGCTGCGCCGAGTGGGCGTATGAACGTGTGGACACTGTCCCAGATACTATCGACCCACGGAATCTTGTCGGCGAAAAACTCAATCAGGTAAATCACACCCGCCGCGATTAGCACGTAAGGACTCGCCAGCACCGCGAGCCCCGACGTCTCCGGATTGAGCGTGATCAGCCCGAGGCGAATTCCGAGCCCGACGGTGAGAACGGTCGCGTAAAGATTCAGCCCCGATACTAAACCGAGGCCCATTGTCGATCCGAGGAGGTTGATTACTTCCATTGCCGGTGATCTACGAATGACGTGCTCTGGAGGATGCACGATTGAGGGTCGAACGTTAGTACAAGTTCAACATCGGCGCAAGGCGAACTGCTAGAATGGACCGGTATGCAGTGTCCGAGGTGCCAGAGCGAGCGGATCCAGCGCGATTACGACGATGCGGTATTCTTTTTACGAATGTTGGGGCTCCACAAGCTGCTTTGCAACAACTGTGGACTCGTTTTCAAAGCCTTCGACCCGCTCAGCACACATCAACGAACGCCGTCCGAGAAGCCGAAACAGGTGCGCAACCGCCGTCGCGGCCCTCGTTATTTTGTGCATATCCCTGCGGCAATTTCCCTGATTGACGGAAAGGCCGGAACGGTCTCGTATTCCCAGCCCTCGCGAGGTCACTGCGAAACAATCGGTAAGTTCGGCATGAGACTTTCACTCGTCGGCACTCGCTTTTCCGAAGCCGAGTTGTCGCGGATTGGCGAGCTGTTGTTCGTCCGCGTCGACTTGCCTGAAGGTTCGGCAGAAGCTGTCGTCAAGATCGTTACTTCCGAGCGCGCCGGCGAGGAAGGCAAGAAGAAGTGGCTCCTCGGCGTAAATATCCACCAGATGTCTGACGAGGATCGCGAAAGGCTCACCGCATATCTCGAAAAACGCCGCCAGGACAGCCCCGTACTCATTTCCGATTAGCCGCAAAAGGCACAAAAACCGCAAAAACGATAGAATGCCGGTATGTCACTGACGCTCAAACTGCAGCTCATCGTCGTGCTTGCCCTGGCGCTTTCTTGTTTTCAATGCCAGCCAACTGGTAACAGCAATACAGCCGGGACCACGAATGCCGCTCCGGCAAACGGTCCGGCACCGAAATACGGCTATCAAATCGTCAATATGTGGCCTCATGACAGCAACGCTTTCACGCAGGGCCTCGTCCTAATGGACGGCAAACTGCTGGAAAGCACCGGTCAGGAAGGCTTCTCGAGCTTGCGACGCGTCGAACTCGAAAGCGGCAAAGTTTTGCAGAAGGTCGACGTGCCGGTGCCTTACTTCGCGGAAGGCATCACGCAGCTTAATGGAAAGATTTACCAGCTCACGTGGCAGCATAACCTCGGTTTTATCTACGATGCGCAGACGTTTAATCGTTTGGGGCAATTCAATTACGAGGGCGAGGGCTGGGGACTGACGACGGACGGCCAGTCGCTGATACTGAGCGACGGAACCCCGACGATCAGGTTTCTCGACCCGGCGAGTTTCCGAGTGACGAGAAGTATCAACGTAACAGATCGAAATCGGCCGATTAAGGAGCTGAACGAGCTGGAGTATGTGAAGGGTGAGATTTACGCGAACGTCTGGCACGACAACCGGATCGCCACGATCGATCCGCAGAGTGGGCACGTGAATTCGTGGATCGATTTGACGGGACTGCTACCAGAAGGCGAGGTATTGGATCCGGAAGCAGTCTTGAATGGAATTGCGTACGACCAGGCAAGCGACAAATTGATCGTCACGGGCAAACTCTGGCCGCGCGTGTACGAGATCAAGGTCAAGCGGTAACGATCCATCCACAGATTACACAGATGACATAAAAAATCTGCGTAATCTGTGGATAAAAAAGCAATGAGTTTTGGCACGTACTTTCGAGCATTTTCTTACGCCATGATCGCGGTGGCGATGCTTGCGCTCGTCCTCGCGGGGGGATTGAGTGTCGGATTGTCGCTCGTGTTTCTCCTCGTGATGCTCGGAAGCTGGCTGCTCGAGAATACGAAGTGGCAGTTGCCGGAACGCTACGGCCTCGGAATCGTCCTCCTCTCGATCCCTTTGTTCTATGTCGACTGGCACTACCAGAAAGCACTCGGCGAACCGACGGAGCGACTCGGCGTCACCGCGCTCGCACACCTGATCGTCTTTCTCTCGGCAGTAAAACTCTTGCAAGTAAAGAAAGATCGCGACTGGGTTTTTCTCTACCTGATCTCATTCTTCGAAGTTTTGCTCGCAGCCGGTCTGAGTTTCAGTCCAGTGTTTCTCGGCACACTCACGCTTTACTTGTTGTGTGGCTTGTCGGCCGTCACTGCATTTGAAATTCAAAAGGCGCGACGCTCGCTCGTTCCGACAGAAACGCGCTTGCTCGTGCCGCCCGATTCGCGTGTCTTCAAAAGGACGGGACAACGCTTCTGGCGCACCACCGAGGCCGCGCGGCTGCCGTTTGTCGCGGTAACGTTGCTGCTTTTGATCTTCGTGCTCGCGCTGCCGCTGTTTTTGATCGCGCCACGTTCGGGCGCCGCGGCGCTAACACGCAGCGGTGGTCCACTGCAGAAGTTCAGCGGCTTTTCTGAAAACGTCACGCTCGGTCAAATCGGCCAACTGAAGATGACCGACGGCATCGTGATGCGCGTGCGCGTCGACGAGACACAGCCGCTGCGCGACTTGCGCTGGCGTGGTGTCGCACTCGACGAATTCACCGGACTCGGCTGGAAGAAATCAGCGCAGGCGCGACAGCTAGACGTGATCGTGGAGCGCGGCGGATTCTTCAAGGTCGACACGACTGAAGCGCTCCATCGCCTGACAACACAAACGTTCTTTCTCGAGCCGTTGGAATCTCCTGTGCTCTTCGCGGCGCCGCGCGTAGTTGCGCTGCAGGGCGACTTGCCGTTCGTTCGAGTTGACGAAGAAGGATCGGTACAATCGCGCCGCCACGATTTCGAGCGGCTGATGTACAAGGCACTCTCCGACACCACCGAGCCGCGCATGGACCAACTGCGCAACGATCTGCGGCCGCTGCCCGTGCCTTTCTATCGTTACCTGCAACTACCTGACCGGCTCGATCCGCGCATTGGACCACTGGCCACGACGATTATCCTGCACGCGAATGCGAATAATCGTTACGACGCTGCGAAGGCGATCGAGTCGTATCTTCAGCGTGAATACGGTTACTCGCTGGACATGAAGGCAAGTGGACCGGATCCGGTGGCTGACTTTCTTTTCAACGTGAGGGCCGGTCATTGTGAGTATTTTGCGAGTGCGATGGTGATGTTGTTGCGCACGCACGGCATCGCTTCGCGTCTCGTCAATGGTTTTACAGCGGGTGAGTACAACGACGCCGCAGACGCCTATACGGTTCGTCAATTCAATGCTCACTCGTGGGTCGAAGTTTACTTTCCTGATACGGACGCATGGGTCACGTTCGATCCGACGCCGCCTGCCGGACGTACCGAGCCGATTCGTACAGGGTTCGCCGCGCAACTGCAAAAATACGGTGAAGCACTCGAGCTGTTGTGGGTTCAGTACGTCGTTGGTTACGACAAGCAGGAGCAGCGCTCGCTCGCCACGTCGCTACACAATCGCATCTTCGATTACGGGCGCGTGGCGTCAAACATCCTCAACACGCTGAGCCGTTACCTGAATAGCAACGTGCTCGCAGTCGTAGCTGGCGTCACAGCGTTGGCACTCGCGCTATTGCTTATTTTCTACGGCAAACGGCTTTGGGCCTGGACACGTAGAGGGTTGGACCATGCGACGGCGGATGGGCGTAATTATTCGAACGTTCAGTTTTACGAGCGTTTGGTCTCGTTGATGGAGCAGCGTGGCGTGTCGCGCGACAAGCATCTGACGCCGCTCGAATTTGCAAACACGTTGAGATCGAACGACGTGATGGTAATCACGCGCGCTTACAACCGCGTGCGTTTTGGTGGGCAGAAGCTTTCGGCGATCGAGAGGAAAGAAGTCGAGCGCGCGCTGTTTGCACTGGAAGGACTATCCACAGATTACACAGATTGAATCTGCGTAATCTGTGGATAAGATTGAGAGACGAATGAAGAAAGTCGGATTTATTAGCCTCGGCTGCCCGAAGAACCTCGTTGATAGCGAGGTGATGATGGGACAGCTAAAGCACCACGGATACCAGATCACAGCGAACGCGGAAGACGCTGACACGGTCGTAGTTAACACGTGCGGATTCATCGATTCAGCGAAGAAAGAATCGATCGACACGATTCTCGAGGCGGTTCAGCTCAAGTCTAACGGCCAGGCGAAACGCCTGATCGTCGCGGGCTGTCTGGTTGAGCGTTACCGCGACGAGTTGAAAGCCGAGATACCCGAAGTCGACGCGTTCATCGGCACCAACCAGATTAACGACATCCTCGCCGTTTGCGATCCAAAGACCAACACGCGCTCGCTGCCGGTCGTGCCGCTCGGAAATCAGAGCGCGACGTATCTCTACGACGAATCAACCCCGCGCATACTCGCAACGCCGTCACATTACGCGTTCGTGAAGATCGCCGAGGGCTGCGATCGCCCTTGTGCCTTCTGTTTCATTCCGCAGATGCGTGGGCACTTTCGCAGTCGTCGCTTCGGATCGATCATCGCCGAAGCGCACCAGCTTGCTGAAGAAGGTGTGAAAGAGATCATCCTCGTGGCCCAGGATTCGTCACGCTACGGCGAAGATCTCGGCAAGCCGGATGCGCTTGCGCGTCTGCTTCGTGAGCTGTCGCACGTCGATGGGATCGAGTGGGTGCGCGTGATGTACACCTATCCGACGCACATCAGCGACGCTTTTCTCGACGTGATCGCGGAAGAACCAAAGGCCGTGAAGTATCTCGACATGCCTTTGCAGCACGCATCGCAGAACGTGCTGAAACTGATGAAGCGTGGCGGCAATAGTGGCAGTTTGGAGCGACTGATCGAACGTGTGCGCAAGCGAGTTCCGGAAATCGCCGTGCGCACGACGTTTATTTCCGGCTTTCCCGGTGAGACTGAAAAGGATTACGAGGAGTTACTCGCGTTCATCAAAAACGTTGAGTTTGATCGCGTCGGTGTTTTCACTTACTCGGATGAAGAAGGCACACCCGCGTTCGACTTGCCTAACAAAGTTGCGCCACGCACTGCAGCGCGACGTCGCAACAGTCTGATGAAAGAGCAGGCAAAGATCTCGCGACGGAAGAATCGCGCGCGCGTTGGCGAAATCGTGCGCGTGCTGTTTGAAGGCGAGTCGAAAGAGAGCGAGCTGCTGTGGCAGGGAAGAATGGAAACGCAGGCGCCGGACATCGATGGTTGTGTGTTGATTAACGACGTGCCGGACGGTGTGTTGCCGGAGAACGGCGAGTTTGTGAACGTCGAGATCACGGAAGGACACGAGTACGATCTTGTCGGGCGAATAATTCTCTAACCTGCACTTGGATCGGTCAGCGGGGGCAAGCCCCTCTTCCTGACTTGTTCATTATCCGAGCGCATCAAAAAGAACAAGTCAGGAAGAGGGGGCTTGCCCCCGCTAACCGGATCCGCATCAGAAAGAACAAGTCAGGAAGAGGGGCTTGCCCCCGCTAACCGGATCCGCATCAAAAAGAACAAGTCAGGAAGAGAGGCTTGCCCCCGCTGACCGGATCCGCATCAGAAAGAACAAGTCAGGAAGAGGGGCTTGCCCCCGCTAACCGGATCCGCATCAAAAAGAACAAGTCAGGAAGAGGGGCTTGCCCCCGCTGACCGGATCCGCATCAAAAAGAACAAGTCAGGAAGAGGGGCTTGCCCCCGCTACCGGATCCGCATCAAAAAGAACAAGTCAGGAAGAGGGGCTTGCCCCGCTAACCGGATCCGCATCAAAAAGAACAAGTCAGGAAGAGGGGCTTGCCCCCGCTAACCGGATCCGCATCAAAAGAACAAGTCAGGAAGAGGGGCTTGCCCCCGCTAACCGGATCCGCATCAAAAAGAACAAGTCAGGAAGAGGGGCTTGCCCCCGCTAACCGGATTCAAGTGCGATCCTATTTGTTTGGATCACGAGTGAACCCAATCCTCATCCCATGCGTCTAAGCGCACACATCGATCCTTGATGTGGTCTTAATTCGTCTCCCACTTCCTGGTTGCTTTAGCTGTCTTATCACAATTAAGGAGCATTGCCTCAATGACTCTCCCGAGGAGACAGTTTGTCTCGTTGCTACTGATCTATTGTTTTGCAGTCGCATTAAATCCAGGCATCTCTGCACGTAACCCCTCAACAATCGTTCAGCAGAACGCTGAGGATGAAGGACTGCGCTTTCGTTTGAGTGAAGGAACCGACCAGCCAGAGGCGCGTCCAGCAACGAATCTGGCTGCGTCGACTTCATTATCCAACGCCGAGACAGAAGCGGTTCTCAAACGTCTCCGCCAATCAAGAGCGAGCCCCGCGACGAAACAGACTTTGCATTGCGCCAGCAGTCGTTGCCGCCTCCACGAACCGGCATCACGGTGATGAAGCCATTTCCTGCCGCGAACGAAGTGGTTCCTCCTAATTCTTCAACCGTTGGACCACTCGAAGTCATTCGCTACTCACCCGACGGCGACGTCCCAATTGCTCCAAGCCTGAGCATCACATTTTCACAGCCGATGATCGCGGTCACTCGCAGGAAGAAGCCGCTAAATATGTTCCGGTAAAGCTCACGCCGGAGCCGCCCGGAAAATGGCGTTGGCTTGGAACAAAAACGCTGCTCTTCGAACCTGACGTGCGCTTTCCGATGGCCACTCAGTTTTCGGTATCGGTGCCCGCGGGAACCAAATCAGCGAGCGGTGGCACGCTCAACAACGCGAAGACCTGGACCTTCACCACGCCTGCGCCAACGGTGAAGACAACATACCCTGACGCTAATACGCCGCAACGGTTGGATACTCTGATGTTTGTTGAGTTAGACCAGCGCATCGATCCGGCGGCGGTGTTGCAGACAATCAAAGTAACCGCGAGGAAGACTCAGCTGCCCTTACGACTCGCAACCAATCAAGAGCTCGAAGCCAATCAGGGCGTAAAAGAGTTAATAAAGAACGCCGAGAAAGATCGCTGGCTTGCGTTTCGCGCAATTGATAATTTGCCCGGCGACTCCGACGTCAAGGTGACAATCGGGCCCGGAACGCCATCAATGGAAGGATCGCGTACCACTAACGACGGGCAGGAGTTTTCCTTTTCCACTTTCGGACCGCTCAAGGTTACAAAATCTGAATGCGGTTACAACAACCAGTGCAATCCGAACGATCAGTGGCGAATTGAATTCAACAATCCAATCAATGAGACCGCCTTTCAGCAATCCCAGGCGCTGATTCAACCTGCAATGGAAGGACTGAACTCAACTATCGCGGGCCACGGTCTGTTTATCTACGGATCTATGGAAGCGGCTGTGACGCGCGATCTGAAACGCCTGGAGGGAATGCAAAACGAAGACGGCGGCTTTGGTTTCTGGCAGCGTGGCAACGAATCGTGGCCCTATCTAAGCATCCACGTTGCGCACGCACTGGCGCGTGCGAAGCAGGAAAAGTTTGAAGTGCCGAAAGCGACACTTGATAAATCACAGGAGTACCTGCGAAAGATCGAATCAAACATTCCTTCTTACTACAGCGTGGAAGCAAGGCGCGCGATCGTTGCTTACGCGCTCTACGTGCGTGCACAGATGGGCGACCGCGATGTCGCTCGGGCTAGAAGGCTGATCGCGGAAGCAGGGCTCGAGGCGCTCTCCCCCGAGTCGATCGGTTGGTTACTGTCGGTGCTTTCAAACGATGCGAATTCCAGCAACGAAGTAGCCGCGATTCGTCACCTGCTGAACAATCGTGTCACCGAGACGGCAGGCGCCGCCCACTTTGTGTCTTCGTATAGCGACAGCGACTATCTCTTGCTGAATTCCAACCGGCGAGCCGATGGAGTGATCCTGGCAGCCCTCATCATGGACCAGCCCGCCAGCGATCTGATTCCTAAGATTGTGCGCGGACTGCTGGCCCAGCGTACGCGCGGACGCTGGGAGAATACACAGGAGAATGTTTTCATCCTGCTGGCGCTCGATCGCTATTTCAAGACTTTTGAGAAAGTGACTCCCGACTTTGTAGCGCGCGCGTGGTTGGGTGAGCGCTTCGCCGGAGAGCAGGTGTTTCGCGGTCGCTCAACAGATCGGCAGCAAGTGAACGTACCGATGCGTTATCTCTCTCAACAAACCGCGCCCGACCTTGTGATCAGCAAAGAGGGAACCGGCCGGCTTTACTATCGCGTCAGCATGAATTACGCGCCCAGCGATCTCAATTTGAAGCGCGCTGATTACGGCTTCACGGTGGAACGCAGTTACGAAGCAGTTGACGATCCGAAAGATGTTACACGCGATGCCGAAGGGAAGTGGCATATCAAAGCCGGCGCGCGTGTGCGAGTGCAGCTCACGATGGTGGTGCCAACGCGTCGATATCACGTCGCTTTAGTAGATCCTTTGCCGGCGGGGTTTGAGACGCTCAATCCGACGCTGGCAACAACCGAGAGCATCCCACGCGATCCCAAACAAACGGGTGTAGTTGAGTACGGCAGCCGTTCATACGGTTACGGTTGGTGGTGGTGGAGACCGCAATGGTTCGAACATCAGAACCTGCGTGATGAACGGACCGAAGCTTTTGCCTCGCTGTTGTGGGAAGGCGTGTACAAGTATTCTTACCTCGCTCGCGCGACGACACCGGGAGATTTCCTCGTGCCACCAGCGAAAGCGGAGGAGATGTATCATCCGGAAACTTTCGGGCGCAGTAGTACAGATCGCGTGCGCATTGAGTAGAATCAACCACGGATGACACGGATGACACGGATGAAGCCGACTGACTATCTGGCGCTGGCGATTGCGACGTGTGGCGTCGGGTATTTACCGCTGGCGCCAGGGACGTTCGGATCGTTAGTTGGCGTGGGAATATTTTGGCTGCTGGTGCGTGCGAATCCGCTGGTGATTGTGGCTGTGATTCTCGCAGTTACCTGCGCGGGTATCTGGGCCGGTTCGAGGATCGAGCAACTGTCGGGTCGAAAAGATCCGGGCAAAGTCGTCGTCGATGAAGTTGCTGGTCAGATGATCGCTCTGTTTCCGTTAATACTCTTTGCGCGCTGGTCCATCGTCGCAGTCATCGTTTCGTTTATACTTTTTCGCTTTTTTGACATTGTTAAGCCGTATCCTGCGAACAGGTTGCAGGATCTCGACGGCGGCGTGGGAATCATGTTTGACGATCTCGTAGCTGGCGTTTATGGCGCGATAGTTGTTTCGACCGGTTTAAGAATCTTTTAGGAGCGAATTCAATGGAGCGTAAAGAGTCGATTGGCAAAGACGCCACCAGCAAAGAGACGTTGAAGGACCTGGAAGAAAACGAAGCTTCGATAGAGTCTGACGACGAGGAGATGCCGAGTCCTGACGGTGCGTTTGATGATGCGGACGAGAAGAAAGACGCGGATCCGGTGTAATCAGCCTTCCGGCGTTTCCTCTTTTTTCGAGCCGCGGCCAATCCAGCCGCGCTTTTTGAAGAACAGCAACATGCCCACCGCCACCGCGGCCATAATTATCCACACCCCGTAATAGCCATATCTTGAATGCAGCTCGGGCATGTTGTCGAAGTTCATTCCGTAAACACCGGCGATGAACGTTAAGGGCAGCATAACGGCTGAGAAGATCGTCAGCACTTTCATGATCTCGTTCAGACGGTTCGACACCACTGACAAGTACGCTTCCAGCGAGCCGCTAATCAGATCGCGATAATTCTCAGCCAGATCGACGACGCGCACGAGATGGTCGTAAACGTCGCGATAGAACGGGCGCATGTCTTCCTGTATCAAGGCAAACTCGCCGCGGCTCATGCGATGGAGAATGTCCATCTGCTTGCCCGAGATGCGTCGCAAACGCAACACACTGCGTTTCAGATCCATGACCTCCGACAGTATCTGATTGTTGGGCCGTCTCAACGTGAAGATATCGTCTTCGAGCTTGTCGATGCGATCGTCGAAATCGTCGAGCACGGGCGAATAGAAGTCGACGACCTGGTCCAGGATCTGGTGCAGCAGGAACGCCGGGCCGCGCTGGCACGCCACGGGTGTTGTGCGCAGTTGTTGCTTCACATTGTTGATGCTGCGAAACATGTCATGGTGATAAGTGATCACGTAGTTAGGGCCGAGAAAGCCGTCGAGCTCGATCGTGTTGAAGCGATCGGGACTCGTATTGGCCGTCACGCCATGCACGATGAAGTAGAGGTAATCGTGAAACTCTTCGACCTTCGGGTAGTGGCGATTCTCGCGACAGTCTTCCACCGTCAGTGGATGGAAATTGAAGACGTCGAGCAGCACACGTTCGTCGGCTGTGGTGGGTTGTTCCATGTCAACCCAGATCACTGCCGACTTGTCCTTCAGCAGCTCGGGCAGATCGTCCACCGTCTTGCCCTCGATAATCTTCGGTGTGCCGGATCGATAAACGAGAATCTCCATCAAAGTCTCCTTAGCCGTGAAAGGCACAAAAAGCACGAAATATTACTTCAGGGTGGGCGCGTTTTATAGAATTTTTCTCATTTGTGCTTTTTCAGCCTTTTTGCGGCTAATATACGCAGCCAAATGACAGCAAAAATTTTCGTGGCGGATGACGTGAGCGAGAGTGGACTGGGACCACTCCGCTCCGCCGGTTTCAGCGTCGAGAAACGACCCGGACTCGCGCTCGCCGAACTACAAACAGCACTGAAAGATTGTGAAGGACTCATCGTCCGCAGCGAGACGAAAGTCACTGCGGATCTCCTCGACGCGGCGAACAGTCTGCGCGTCATCGGGCGCGCGGGAGTCGGCGTTGACAACATAGACGTTACCGCAGCAACGATCCGCGGTGTCGTCGTAATGAACGCGCCTGACGGCAACACGATCACGACTGCCGAGCACACGATTGCGATGCTCATCGCGCTTGCACGCTCGATTCCGCAAGCAAGCAGCAGTCTGAAGTCGGGACGCTGGGACCGCAAGAAATTCGTCGGCGTCGAGCTGCAGGGCAAGACGCTCGGAATCGTCGGTCTTGGTCGCATCGGGCGCGTGGTCGCTTCACGTGCACGCGCGATGGACATGCAGATCGTCGCTTACGATCCGTTCATCGCACCCGAGCAGGCGCGCGATCTCGAAATCGAGCTCGCGCCACTTGATGAGGTCTACGCGCGCGCAGACTTTCTCACTGTCCATACTCCGCTCACAGCCGAAACACGCGGTCTCGTCGATCGCGAAGCAATCAGCAAGATGAAAAAAGGCGCGCGCATAATCAACTGCGCTCGCGGCGGCCTCGTCGATGAAGATGCGCTTTATGAAGCGATCTCGCGCGGCGACATTGCGGGTGCGGCGCTCGACGTTTTCAGCGAGGAGCCGCCGCCGTCCGATCACAAGCTGCTGCAGCTCGACCAGGTGATCGTAACGCCGCACCTCGGCGCATCAACGAAAGAAGCTCAGGAGGGCGTCGCCTTCACGGTCGCGGAGCAGATGCGCGACTATCTGTTGACTGGCGTGCTGCGCGGCGCAGTGAACGTGCCGGCGATCGGGATCAAAGAGTTCAACCTGGTCCAACCGTATGTGAAGCTGGCGGAGAGTCTCGGACGGCTACAGGCGCAGCTCATCGACAAAGCAGTGAGCGAAGTGAGAATCGAGTTTGCGGGCGAGATTGTTGATATGGACGCCGCGCCGGTCACGCGCGCGTTTCTGGCGGGGCTGTTGCGCGATGTCAGTGCTCGCGTAAACGTCGTCAATGCATTTCTGATCGCCGAAGAGCGCGGTATCAAAGTGACTACTACTTACGTTCGCACCGGCGGCGACATGGCGCCCGCTATTCGCACTGAGATCAGCACCGGCCAATCGACGCAGAGTCTCGCCGGAACGCTGTTTGGTTATGGCGGACAACGACGCGAAGGCCGGATAACGGAGATTGACGGCTTTCATCTCGAGGCAACACCGCACGGCCACATGCTCGTGACGCGCAATCACGATGTCCCCGGCGTGATCGGCGGCATCGGGACGATCTTAGGCAAGGGCGGTGTCAACATCAGTCACTTTCATCTCGGGCGTCGCGAACGCGGCGGTGAAGCAATGGCCGTAATCGAAATCGACGCGCCCTTGTCCAAAGAGACATTGCAATCTCTGCGCTCGCTTGAACAAGTCATCTCAGCACAGCCCATCGATCTATAGGGGGGATTTCCGCAAAGGCGCAAAGATCGCAAAGGCGCAAAGGCGGGTCAAAATCCTTCAGGCGCGTCCGAGTCTTTGACCCGCCTTTGCGTCTTTGCGATCTTTGCGCCTTTGCGGAAAATTCCTTCTAACCAACCTTGGAAGAGAATCATTGAGTATGAAGAGACGAATCGATTCAATCGATCTATTGCGCGGCATCGTGATGGTGATCATGATGCTGGACCACACGCGCGACTTCGTTCATAACGCGGCGCTACAGTTTGATCCGACCGACTTGTCGCGCACGAACATTGCGCTGTTCTTCACACGCTGGATCACACACTTCTGCGCGCCTGTCTTCGTGTTTCTGGCAGGAACGGGTGCGTACTTGCAGCTTGCACGCGGCAAGACGAAAGCGGAGCTGTCGCGGTTTCTGGTGACGCGCGGGCTGTGGCTGATCTTTCTCGAGCTGACGCTGGTGAAGATCGGCGTCTTCTTTAATCCTGACATCCGGTTTCTCGGTTTCCTCCAGGTGATCTGGGTCATCGGCATCTCGATGATCATCCTCGCCATGCTGATCTACCTGCCAAACAGCGTGATCGCGGCGATTGGACTGTTGATGATCGCGCTTCACAACCTCCTCGACTCCATCCGCGTTGCCGGTTGGCATGGGCCAGGCACACCAACACCGCCGCTTACCGAGAAGCTTTGGATATTCCTGCACCAGGCGTTTTATGCGTTTCCTGTTTTGGGTGATAACACTCCGGTTATTGCCGTGATCTACCCGCTCATTCCGTGGGTCGGCGTGATGGCGGTCGGTTATGCATTTGGCGCGCTCTACCAGCTCGACGCGCAACGACGAAGACGCTTGCTGCTGATCATCGGCGGCGCTGCGACGGCGCTCTTCATCGTGATCCGGGCCATCAACATTTATGGCGATCCGTCGCACTGGTCACCGCAAAAGAACCTCGCGTTCACTGTGCTCTCGTTTTTGAATACGACGAAGTATCCGCCGTCGCTGTTGTTCCTGTTGATGACGCTCGGGCCGTCGATTCTCGCGCTCGCGTTGTTTGAAGCGAAAGAATCCGGAGGTGCGTTACGAAATTTCTTTGTGACGTTTGGACGCGTGCCGTTGTTCTTCTATTTGCTTCAGTGGTACACGGCGCATTCGATCTCGATTCTGTTGCACCTCGCGTTTGGTAAGCCGGCGAGCTGGTTGTGGCAGTCGCCGCTCAACTTCGGACAGCCGCACCCGGGAATCGGGTTCAATCTCGTCGTTGTTTATCTCGCGTGGCTCGCGGGAGTGTTGTTGCTCTATCCGTTGTGTAAGTGGTTTGCGGGCGTGAAGCAACGGCGACGCGATTGGTGGCTGTCGTATTTATGACGCGGACTCACGCAGATCTCGGAACAAGCGCGCGAGGTCGGCGGCCTGGTAGTTGGCGTTGAGGCCGCTCGGGTTGGGAAGAACCCAAAGAATCGTTCCGCCGATGAGATCTTCCTGGCGGCCGACGACGGCTTTCGGTCGATTGAAGGCGGTGCGATAGGCGCCGAGTCCCAACACAGCGAGGATGCGTGGGCGATAACGGACCACCTTCGCGCGCAATTTTTCTCCGCCCGCGAGGATCTCTTCTTTCGTCAGCATGTCGGCTGATGCGGTTGTGCGTGAGACCACGTTTGTGATCCCGTAGCCGCTTTTTAATAGCTCACGCTCATCAAACGGCGACAACAGACGATCCGTAAACCCACTGGCCCAGAGCGCGGGCCAGAAGCGATTGCCGGGACGCGCGAAGTGATGGCCCACAGCGGCGGTGTACAGACCCGGATTGATCCCGCAAAACAGAACGCGCAGGTCAGGCGCAATCACGTCGCGAACCGTCTTTTCGGTTGCCGCGAGGAGTTGCTCTTTTGTCGGTTTCCAGGGCTTGGTCACGTGAGGTCAGTAAACGTCGAAATGAGTTTGTCGTGAGGTACTCTGCTTTGACACACGATCGATAAGCGTCACATTCAACAAATACCGACCCGGCAACAAATCGTTCAAAGGAATCTCGGCCGCGTAAGGTATTCGCGTCAGATCCGTTACGCCTTCAGTGTTTAGTTTTCGCAAAGCAGTCGTCAGCACCGGCTGATCGTCGCGAACAATCTGCACTTGGACCGCGACGTCGGGCTTCTGATCCGTAGGTGAGAAAGCGCTGTTGTAGGCGAAGATCAAAAAACGCAGCAACGATTCCCGGTGGAAGCGATGACTCGCACTGAGCGCCACCGGATCAACACCGCCATTCGAAACGCTGGTAATCATCGCTTGCGTGCGCTCCCCTAAAAGCAAACTACTCATCGCCAGCTTCTTATTCGCCAGATCGGGTATCTCGACCCATGCGTGCGCGCTTCCGACTTTGCCGCTCTTATCGTCACGCGCCGCGACTCGCACCTGGTAGATTCCCGGCGTTAACTTCGCGGGATATGTGAACATGAGATCGTTGTGATAGGTCTGCGCCTTCTCGAGAGTCGGCGCAGTGGTTACGATCCGTTCCATAAAACTATCTTTGACTACGCCCTTCTCGTCAAAATAGACCGCAGACAAATCGATGACGGCCTGGATCTTCCCATCAGGTTGTTGACCAAAGACGAGAAACTCACCCGGAATGTGAATCGCAGTCGAAAGCGCCGGACCTTTGTCTGGCACCTCGTAATAATCGGCGCTGAGTAGTATTGGCAATGCGCGCTCGGGATATGCCGCCGCGATCGCTTCGCGGAGTTTTGCAGGCGCGTTTTTAATCGGAGTCGGTTGCTCCTTCGCGACCACGGGCGGAGGAGTCGGATCGAGATCGAAATATCCTTTCCGCACCCGCACGATAAGGTCGGGATGGTTGAGCAACTTCACTTCGAGATTTCTAAACCTGCTTTTCTTTTCGGAATCTGCATCAGGCTTCCATGCGAGCAGATAATAGGTTGAGGTTTCTTTGATAGCCGGAGCAAGTCCCTTTTTCAGATCGTTGGTGTTGAAGATCGCCTTGCCGCCGGTGTCGACGGCGAGAGCATTTAGACCATCCTGAGTGGCGATGAGCTCCTGATGTTCGGAAAGACTGAGCCGGCCCGACGGATCAAAAGGTTTGTCGATAGAGATGTCCTCGAGCGTCGCTACCAGACCACGTGTATCCATCGAATAGATCACCACGCCGCTCTTCGCCGCGGCATTCGTGATCTCGCGCAGTTTGTCTAACGAATCGCTCCGACGGTTCTCGACCAGGAACCCGCCGGAAAGAAAGAAAAGGACCTTTCGCCCGGGAAGGTTCCTGGCAGATTTGATGAGACTCTCGAGACCAGCGAACGTGTTTTGGTTGAAACGAGCCGCTTGCGCTTGTGACGCTCCGGCGCGGCCACGTACGAGACTCGCTGCGGTGTCGCGATTCATGCCCGGATTTTGCCGGATAGTTTCTGAAATGAAGTACTCAGTCACCTCGCGATCGTTTCGTTCGATCAGGAAGGCCTGATACTCGCTCATCGGCGGACGATCGCCGTCGCGTACGGAGTAACTGCGCGGAGTGAGCCGCTCCAAAGCCTTGCGCAGTATCATGCGATCGTTGGTGAGTTGTTGTAGAAAACCGATCTGTCCGGTAGCCGAAGCGATCGCGGCCTGATCGTTTTGGCCCATCTCTTTATCGAGGAAGTGATTGATGACTTTCCTCGCCGCGGATATACCCTGGAGGTCGATGTGAAAGTCGTCGATATAGAAGAAGACGATGCGACCACGATCGAGTGGTACGGGACGTTTCAGATTTATCGTAGTGGTGCCTCGTGCGGCTGCCAGTTGACTCTCTTCATCACTGCCGGCGGCAATCTGTTCGAAGCCCTGGATCGGGCGTGGCTTGCCGTCGATGCGCAACTCGAAATCGTTCGCGGTCAGGTTGTTCACAAACTTACCCTGTTTGTCGAACACCATCACGTCAGTTTGGACCAGCTCGGTGTAGACACGAACAACGTCGTCTTTTGGTGTTGGCGAAGGGACAGGATTTTGAGCTGGTGTCGCTGACCAGGCGGTCAGTAGAAACAGCAACAGCAGCAGACAATTGGGGCGCTTCAGCATAATTGGTGCGATTAACCGAATTGCAAGGGGAAGACTGGTATAAATATGTATCAGGTAAGGTTCTTGTGGCAATAAGAAACCAACATTGTTAGGCTACGCCGGAGGCGTTGGCTAATTTCAGCCCATGGGTTGGAGCGCCAGCGACAACCATGGGTCAAGCCAATAACATCGTGGTTAACCCTGAAAGGGTTCCGCAGTTGGCGAATCTTTCAGGGTTGGAACCCTTTTATTGATGAGTACCCAGGGTTCTCGCAAGCTCGAACCCTGGGTCAAGCCAATAACATCGTGGTAACCCTGAAAGGGTTCCGCAGTTGGCGAACCCTTTCAGGGTTGGAACCCTTTTATTGATGAATACCCAGGGTTCTCGCAAGCTCGAACCCTGGGCTGAAATTAGCGAACGCCTTCGGCGTTTGGGATGGCGAACGCTTTCGGCGTTTGGGATGGCGAACGGCTTCGGCGTTCTAATGAAAGAGCTAAATGGCCGCTAATGAGACAACTGTAAAGCTGGATGGGGTGAGCAAGAGTTTTGGGGAGTTCACGGCGGTCAGGGACCTCAGCCTCGATGTGCGCGCTGGGCGCGTGTTCGGGCTGCTTGGGCCGAATGGGGCAGGCAAGACGACCACGATCCGTATGATCGTCAACATTACTGCGCCCGATTCCGGCACGATTCTTCTCTTTGGCCGCCGCATCGACGCCAGCCTGCAGGACCGAATCGGCTATCTGCCGGAAGAGCGCGGGCTGTACAAGAAAATGCGCGTCGCCGATCAGCTGCGATTCTTTGCCGAGATAAAAAACATGCGCGGCAAGCAAGTCGAGTCGAAGATCGACGAGTGGCTCGCGCGTGTAAAACTCTCCGAGTGGAAAAACAGACGCTCGATGGAGTTGTCAAAAGGAATGCAGCAGAAGATCCAGTTCATCACTGCTGTGATTCACGATCCCGATCTGCTGATCCTCGACGAGCCATTCTCAGGTCTCGATCCAGTCAACGTTGAACTGCTGAAAGAGATCGTGCTCGATCTCAAACGCGCCGGCAAAACGATCATCTTCTCCACGCACCAGATGGAAGTGGCGGAAAAGATCTGCGACGACATTTGCCTGCTCAATCGATCGCAAAAAGTGTTCGAAGGAAGTCTGCGTGAGATCAAGAGCAGCTTTGGACGAAACTCGGTGGCCGTGCGCTGCGAAGGTGGCAACGGCGTGCTGGACGATCCCGCGCTTGTCAGCAAACTCGTGCGTCACGTGGACGAAGCGCAGGTATTACTCGCTCCCGGAGCCGACGCACAAACACTGCTGAAACGTTTAATCGATTCCGGTGCGGTTATCGGCAAGTTTGAGATGGTCGAGCCGAGTCTGAACGACATCTTCATCACGAAAGTGACTGAACCTGCATGAAAAAGTTTTTGACGGTCGTCAAGCGCGAATATATTCAGCGTGTACGCGCGAAGATGTTTATCGTGTCGACGATTTTGCTACCGGTGGTGATGTCGCTCTTCGTGCTCGTGCCTGCAATCATTCTCAGCATCGAGACGCCGCCGATGCGATTGGCCGTGGTGGACCAGACCGGCAGAATGTACTCACAAATACGCCAGGCGCTCTCCGGCGACCAGCCAGAGACCGAGCAGAACGTGAATTCGAGCGCGCTCCGCAGCACGAGACCGCGCCGGAGCTTTAGCAGATTTATTATCGAGGAAGTGAACGCCACCAATCAGCCGCTCGACCAGATTCGCGCGAACCTGGACCAACGTATGCGTGCCCGCGAGCTCGATGGTTACGTGATCCTGCCACCGAACTTTTTCAGTCAGGGCAAAGCTGAATTCATTAATCGCAACCCCGGTGATATGTTTTCGATCCAGGTGTTGCAGTCAGCCATAAACCGCGCCTCACGCGAACAGCGATTGATCGATGCAAAAGTCGATACCCAGACGAGGCAGGAGCTCTCGAAGCCGATCGAGCTTCGATCACTGAAAGCTGGTGCGCCGAGTGGTCAACAGTCTAATTCGAATGCAAGTTTCACAGTCATGTTTGGTGTCAGCTTCGTGATGTATCTCGCGATCCTGATGTATGGCCAGATCGTCCTGGGCGCGATCATAGAAGAGAAAGAGACGCGTATCGCTGAGATCCTGTTCTCTTCAGTCAAGCCGTTTACCCTCATGATGGGCAAGCTGGTTGGCGTATCGCTGGTGGCGTTGACGCAGCTCGCGATCTGGGGAACAGCGTTCGGTGTATTTGCTGTTTACGGAGTCGGGCTGCTCGTATCGGAGGAAATGAGATCAAGCATTCCCACCATTCCATTCTTGCACTTTGTTTACTTCGGCTTGTTTTTCCTGCTCGGTTATTTTATTTACGCAACGATTTATGCGCTCGTTGGATCGATGGTGACGACGGCGCAAGAGGGCGGTCAGCTCGCGATGCCGATCATTCTCATCCTCGTCGTCAGCTTCTACTTATTCTGGCCGGTGAGTCGCAGTCCTGATTCGCCGTTCTCGTTCTGGGTGTCAATGTTTCCGTTTTCAGCGCCGGTGGCGATGCTCGTTCGCATCGTGACGCAGACGCCGCCGTTCTGGCAGATTGCGCTCTCGCTGTTGATTGGGTTCAGCACAGTGTTTGTGATCATGTGGTTAGCCTCGCGCATTTATCGCGTCGGTATGTTGATGTACGGCAAACGCGCTTCGATTCCGGAAGCCATACGTTGGGCCAGACAGGCATGATCGAAGTCGAGAAAAAATTCCGACTAACGAAACGCCAGCGCGACGCGGTGTTGAAGCGTCTGGCCGAAATTGGCGCTGAGCTGGAAGGTGAAGACTTCGAAGAGAACACGCTCTTCAGTGGCGACATGCTGGAGATCGGTTCTTCGGTGCTACGGTTGCGGCGTGTTAACGGCAGAGCGACCTTGACGTACAAGAAGCGCCTGCCGAGCTCGTCTTCGATCAAACAACAGCGCGAGGAAGAGACCGTAGTCGACGATCCCGAAGCGATGGAGGCGATTCTCGTTTCGCTCGGTTTCACACCTGCGCTGGTCTATGAGAAGCGGCGGCAGACCTGGAAACTCGGGAACACGGAGGTCGTAATCGATGTGTTGCCGTTTGGATTGTTCATGGAGATCGAGGGAAGAGTCAGTGATATCAAAGCGGTGGAACGCAAGCTTGGCCTAAAAGGACTGCGCGCTGAAAACGCGACCTACCCACAACTCACGCAAAAACACGGAAAAGTCTATGACGGGTTAATCGAAGCAAGATTCTGATCCGCGTTTATCCGTGTAAATCCGCGGCTAAATTAGTCCGGCGATTAACCCTTTGAGCCAGTTCACATCAATCGGTTTGGTGACGTACGCGTCGAAGCCTGAGGCTTTCGCATCCGCGCGGAAGTCGTCTTCCTTGTGTGCCGTGATGGCGATGATGGGAACATTTTTGAGATCGTTGTTCTGACGGATCAATTTCGTTGCAGTGAAACCGTCCATCAGCGGCAACGTCAGATCCATGAGGATCACGTCAGGCTTTTCGCGGGCCGCAGTATCAACTGCGACCTGACCGTTCTCCGCTTCGAACACGATAAACCCTTGTTCTTCCAGCTCGATACGCATGAAGTGGCGCGTGTCTTCGACGTCCTCGACCAGAAGAACCTTAAGATCCCTTGAATCCCGTTCAGGCATAGTTCGCCGACTCTATGTCCCGCTAGACGCGCTGTCAAGGCGCATCTATTGGCGATAATTCATGCGAACAAAATGTGAGTGCCTGTCGTTAAAGCCTCCGAGTGTCATTTTAACTCCCTTTTTGAGGCCGAAAACATGAAACGCATAGTGATTCTGATCGTTCTGGTGGCTATTGCCGGCGTTGCTGGCGTGGTCCGCTCTTCGGTGAAGTCTGTCTCTGAGTTGCGCGGGCTCGTTTCGCACAAGAATATGGCAGATGTGCGGCAGGAGATTCGGCAGAGTTACGAGCTCGCGCCGGGTGCGCGGGTTGAGCTTGTCGGCCTGAATGGCGCGGTCAAGATTGAAACATCCGACACGAAGACCGCCGAGGTTTACATCGAAAGAACAGCATCGTGTCAGGAAGCGTTGGACCGTCGCAAGATCACGATCGAAGCTGATGCGAACGGTTTGCGTATTCGTGGTGAGAAGTCGGACGACGCGGGATTTTTCTCGCGCTTCTTTGGTTCGTCGAACGAGCGCACGACGTTGAAACTGCCGCGGCAGATCGCGCTCAACGCGAAGGGAGTGAATGGATCGTTTATTACGGGCGACATTGATGGTGCGGTTGAGATCACCGGTGTGAATGGACGTGTGCAGGTCGGCAGCGCAGTCGGGACGGCGCTGTTCAAAGGGATTAACGGCAACATGGTTGTTGGTCTGAAGTCGATCGCGCAGGATGGTGTGACGCTCAGCGGGATCAATGGAAACATCGAATTGCAATTCGGTGCGGATGCGAATGCTGATTTTGACGCGCGCGGGATGAATGGGCAGGTGTTTTCCGATCTGCCGAACGTGTCGATCGATAGGGAAAAACGCGGTAAGGTCTGGGCTCGCATTGGCACCGGTGGCGCCGGGATTACGGCGAAGGGAATTAACGGCAACATTCGCTTCACACGCGCCGCAGTTGAGACACCGACTGTAGATTAATTTTCTCGCGCAAAGATTAAAGAGCGGGGGCAAGCCCCTCTTCCTGACTTGTTCTATTTCCAGTAGCTCAATCCTTGTGAAATGTGGATTAGAACAAGTCAGGAAGAGGGGCTTGCCCCCGCTCTTGTCGCCTAGTACTCGATCGGCTTCCAGGTAGTTAAGGTCGGAGCATTCCACGCGCGGAGTTTGTCATTCCACTGCGGCAAGGTGTCGCGTAGGAATTTATTCACCTCCTCGATGCGCGTGCGATAGACCGGCTGAATCTCTCCGAAGTACTCCTTCTGCCCCTGCGTTGGTCCAAAGTTCGTATCAAGCGAAAAGTACAGGCTGCCGATTTCATCGATCACCTGCTCTCGCCCTCCTAAACCGAGACCTTCATTGCGCGCTGAGATTCGGTCAACGAGCGTGTCGACCTGTTTGACATAATCATCGAGCGCCTTCATCAGATCCTTGTCCGGCTCTTTCTGCAATCCCTTCATCGTCGTCTGCGCATTCTTGAGCTGCTCTTTTACACTATCGAGAAATCGCAACGCCGTGTTGATGTTCGACTGCATGTCGCGCAGCTTCACTTGCATGTCGAGCACCTCTTGCAGGTCTGCAACCGGAACATTCACGGTTGGATCCATTTTTACTTCGACACGCTCTTCGAACGTCTTTTCATTAACCGTGAGCTTCACGGTGTAAGTTCCCGGCAGCACCTGTGGACCACGCGACCCACCAAAAAACGCGAGCTGCTCCTCAGTCGGCGGACGCCGCACTTCCGGACCACCAAGCCTCAAATTCCACGCCGTGCGATTCAAACCCTTCTCGCGCGACGGCCGCTCGATATCCTGCACGAGCTTGCCGGCGCTATCGAAGACTTGCAGCTTGATTGTTGCCTTTTCGTCGAGCTTTTCTTTCAGGTAGTAAGTGATTAGCGCGCCCGTTGGCGGATTTGGTCCAGCAAACTGCTTATCCCCAGTTCCGTAGCGCGTAAACCGGCTCGCATATCGCAGCGCGGGCCGCACCGGAAACAGGAACGCATTGCTACTCATGATCTCCGGTGTCATCTTTTGAATGACGCTCGCGTCGTCGAAGATCCAGATGCTGCGACCGTGCGTCGCTAGAATCAGATCGTTCTCACGTGGATGAATAAGAATGTCGTGCACCGCGACGTTCGGCAGGTTTTTCAGATTCAGCGGAAACCATTCTTTGCCGCCGTTGTACGACGCAAACAAGCCGAGCTCGGTGCCCGCGTAAAGCAGGTTCGTGTTCTTCGGATCCTCACGCACGACTTGCACGTACGCTTTCGCCGGTAGGTTTCCGGAGATGTTGGTCCATGATTTTCCGGTGTCCGTGGTCTTGAAGACGTACGGCTTGAAATCGTCGAACATGTGACGGTCAAACGCGACGAACGCCGTGCTCGCATTCGTCCGCGATGGCTCGACATGTGAAACCGGCGAGTTTGCGCCTAACCCGTTCACATTCTTAATCAAATTCGCCCAATTCTTTCCCCCATCAGTCGTGAGCTGCAGGTTGCCGTCGTCAGTCCCCACCCAGATCTGTCCCTTTTGCACAGGCGATTCCGCGATACTGATGATCGTCGAGTGATACTCGGCGGTCGAGTTCTCGATAGCGATTGGACCACCCGCGTCTTTCAGTTTCTCGGGATCGTTCGTCGTTAGGTCAGGACTGATCTGTTGCCACGTTTTACCGAAGTCGGGGGATCTGAAGACGACGTTGCCCGCGAGATAGACTGCTGTTTTCTCGTGCGGTGAGAAGACAATGGGCGAGTTCCAGTTGAAGCGATACTTCTGCCCGGCTGCTGGACCACCGCCGCTGCCACGTCCCCACGGATTGACGAGCTGCTGCTCGCGCGTGGTCATGTCAGTCCAGACCATGTTCGCGCCCTGCGACTCGGAAAGATACTGATCGGGATTGTTAGGGTTGTTGATGACGTAGAAACCGTCGCCGAAGCTGACCATGCGCCAGTCGTCGTTCATGATACCGGCGGGCTCGCGTGAGCGGCTCGGTCCGGTCCATGAGCCGTTGTCCTGAAGTCCGCCCATCACGTTATAAAACGGAAGGCGATTGTCGGCGTGAACCTGATAGAACTGGCCGAGCGGAATGTTGTAAACCGCTTCCCACGATTCACCGCCGTCGTAAGTAACGGCGATGCCACCATCCTGACCGTGCCACATTCGTTTCGGGTTCTTTGGATCGAGCCAGAGTGCGTGGTAGTCGATGTGGGTGCGGCCCGTGATCGAGCGAAACGTTCTGCCGCCGTCGACTGACGTGTACAACGTCGACGCGACTGCGAAGATATGATTCTCGTTCGTCGGATCGACGCGCACGCGTGTGTAGTAAAAACCGCGCGAGACGATGTCAGTATTCTTCGAAACGTTTCTGAACGTCTCGCCGCGATCGTCTGAGCGATAGAGCGTGCCTTCCTTCGCCTCGACGATTACGTAAACAACGTTGGGATTACTCGGCGCGACGCGCACTCCGATGCGGCCCATCATCTTCGGCAAGCCGTTGGTCAACTTGTTCCACGTGCGGCCGCCGTCGATTGACTTGTAAACGCCGCCTTTCTCCCCACCGCTGCGATGCGTCCAGGGCTTACGCTCGAAACTCCACATACCGGCGTAAAGAATGTTTGGATTCGTCGGATCGATCTCGAGATCCGCGACGCCGTGCTGGTTGTCGATGTAGAGAGTCTTGGCCCAGGTCTTACCGCCGTCCGTAGTCATGAACACGCCGCGTTCTTCGTTGGGACCAAAAGCATGTCCGAGCGCGCCGATGTAAACGATGTCAGGGTTCTGTGGATTGATGACGATGGCGGAGATGTGCTCGGTGTCTTTGAGGCCCATGTGCTGCCAGGTCTTGCCGCCGTCAGTCGATTTGTAAACACCGTCGCCGAACGAAACGCTGTTGCGCACGTTTGATTCGCCAGTGCCGACCCAGACCACGTCGGGATTACTCGGCGCGAGTGCGATGTCGCCGAGCGAGAGTGTGCCCTGTCGCTCGAAGATTGGCTTCCATGTGATGCCGCCGTTCGTCGTCTTCCATAAACCACCGGACGCGCTCGCGACATAGACCACGTTCGCATCACCCGGCACGCCTTCGACGTCGGAGATGCGGCCGCCCATGATCGCGGGACCGATGCTCCGATATTCGAGACGAGAAAACGCTTCTTCGTATGGTGACTTCGCGACACCACCGTTTTGTGCAAAAACAGTCGCTGCGAGCAGACAAATAACCAGCAGGGGCAGTGGAAAGCGCATTATGATTCTCCTTAGGGCAAAGACTAACGCGGATGATACTGATCTGTGGCATATTTACAAACATGACATTCACTCAAACCGAGCGCACGAAGCTTAAGCGACTGCCGAAGCGTGGCCATTTTGATCGCGAGACTGTTTACGGAATTCTCGACGAGGGATTTATCTGTCACGTCGGCTTCGCGACGCAAGGGCAGCCGGTTGTTATCCCGACTGGTTATGCGCGTGTTGACGACACGCTCTACATTCACGGCTCAGCGGCGAGCCGGATGTTGCGAACGTTGTCAGGTGGGATTGATGCGTGCGTGACGGTGACGATCGTCGATGGGCTCGTGCTCGCGCGCTCGGCGTTTCATCATTCGATGAATTATCGATCGGTAGTGATCTTTGGGCATGCGACTTTGATTGAAGATCGTGAAGAGAAGCTGGCGGCGCTGCTCGCGTTGTCGGAGCATATCGTTCGCGGGCGCTGGGCGGATGTGCGTGAGCCGACGGAACAGGAGATGAAGGCGACGACGGTGCTTTCGTTGCCGTTGGTGGAGGTGTCGGCGAAGATACGTACAGGGCCACCGTTGGATGATGAAGAGGATTACGCGATGGATGTTTGGGCGGGGGTTGTGCCGCTGCGGTTGGTGGCCGGCGAACCCCTTAAAGATCCTCGACTGCCGGAAGATATTCCAATTCCCATTTACGCGCGTGAGTACAAACGGTAAGAATTTCACGCAAAGACGCAAAGATCGCAAAGACGCAAAGGCGAGTCAAATTCTCAGTCGCGTCCGAGTTTTTGACCTGCCTTTGCGTCTTTGCGATCTTTGCGTCTTTGCGTGAATCACTTCTTGAGCGCTTCTATCAACACGCGCCCCGTTGAATTACTCGGCGCCGTGATCCTCAAGATCGCCGACAGCGTGGGCGCGATGTCAGCAGGCGTCGCGGGCTCGAGATATCTCCCGGGATTCACGGCGGACCCCATGATGATCGTCGGCACGTGCGTGTCGTAAGAATAAGGTGAGCCGTGCGTCGCCGTGATGGTCTCGGCGATGTACTTATACGGCTCGGCCACCATCACCACGTCACCACTACGCGAAGGATAAAACCCGTGTAGCGCCCGCCGCTCGATCGGATCTGTTATCGACGTCGCGCCCCGCAACAACTGCAACCTCGAAAAGCACCGCGCAATCCCCGGGACACTCAGCGCCGCCCTAACCACCACCTGCGAAAACTCCTCGACATCCACACCATCACGTTTTAACGCGTCGTAGTTAAAGTAGATATTGTTGTTGATGAACCACTGCCGCCACGCTGTACCTTCCTGAAATTGCAGCAGGTAATCAGTCGAGGGATCGGGCGTCTTTCCTTGCGGATTGTAGCGCGCGCTGATCGCCGCCTGAATCTTCCCCATCACGGTGGCAAACGGAATTCTGCCGCCTCCTAAACCCATCGCCGCCGCGTGCTCCGGGATCGGCGAGACACCGTGATCGGCAGTGAACGCGATGAGAGTGTTTGCCAGTCCAACACGAGCATCAATGAAATCGAGCAAGGTCGCGATATTGCGGTCGGTGCGCAGCGTCACGTCCATCACTTCCTGACTATATGGACCAAAGCGATGACCAACATAATCATTCGCCGAGAAACTAACCGTCAGCACGTCTGTGTCGTCATCCTGGCCGAGCTGCTCGTTAACGATCGCCTCTTGCGCAAACGAAACAAGAATGTCGTTGGTGAACGGCGTGTAATCGAGCGCGGTGTAGAATTTTTGTCCGGGCTTGGTCTCGCCGCCGGTGATCGTGTGCGGAAAGGTATTGGTGTCAGGCGTCCACGCGTTGCTCACGTCTTCCCATTTCGGATCGTCCCGCCCGGCGCGTTTCAGGTATTCAGCTTCGGGCAGCACGCGTTCCCATTTGACGCCGAAGTATTTATCGGCAGGTTTTGCGTTGTTGAAGCTCGTGACCCAGCCGGGCAATTGATTGAAGTAGTAAGTCGACGAAACCATCGTGCCGGTGAGCCAGTTGAACCAGTAGGCAGCGTTTGCATGGCGGCCCGCAGGCAGGATCGCCGAACGATCTTTCACCGAGATACCGATCACTTTGGCGCGGTCGTTCGTGGCGAGACGAAGCTCGTCACCGACAGTCGAAGCCATCAGGCGCGAGGGGCTCGAGGCCGGATCGTTAGGATTACCGCCGAGCAGTTTCACTGACTCGTCCGACACGCTCGTGATGCGCTTGCCGGTCGCGCGGTCCAGCCATTCGTTGCCGATAATGCCTGACTCAGCGGGATACGCACCGGTCATCATCGTCCCGTGGCCCGGCGCGGTGTACGTCGGCATGTGATCGTAATTGGACTGCGCCCACGATGCACCATCACGCATCAATCTTCGGAACCCGTCTGGCCCAAACAGATCCCCAAACCGTTCGAGGTAGTCGTAACGGAACTGGTCCACCACGATCAGCAGGACCAGTCGCGGACGCTTTTGAACGGAGATTTGTGGCCGTCGTTGACCAAAACTGACGGAAACAAACAGACTTATTGTTAGTAGGAAGACAACCGCAGTTCGTGAGCGCATGCGGCGCATATTACCACGGATAAACACGGATTCGATCCGGATCGATCCGTGTTATCCGTGGTTAGGTTTTACTCGTAGCGTAGCGCTTCTATTGGATCGAGCGACGCGGCTTTGCGCGCCGGGTAGTAGCCGAAGAAGATCCCGACCGCGGCAGAGAAGAGAACTGAGCCGACGATGGCCATCATTGACACGAGCGTGGGCCAGCCGAGAAATGCCGGAATCGCGAGCGAGAGGGCGACGCCAAGAACGATCCCAATCGCTCCACCCATCAGACTAAGCACGATCGATTCAATCAAAAATTGGCTGCGCACCGCAGACGAACGCGCGCCGATCGCCATGCGAATACCGATCTCGCGTGTGCGCTCCGTCACCGAGACGAGCATGATATTCATGATGCCGATACCACCGACGAGCAGCGAAACACCGGCGATACACGCCAGCAGGATCGTCATCGTCTTGCTGGTCTCGTTCGCAGCTTCCGCAACGTCAGTCATGTTTCGCACCGTAAAGTCGTCCGGCTCACTCGCGGTCAGCTTGTGACGTTGCCGCAGCAAGTCAGTTATCTGCGACTGCGCCGTGTACGTCGCGTCCTGCGAAATTGCCGAGACGAAAGCGATCTGAATGCGATCGCGACCGAGAATTTTCTTCTGCACAGTCGTGTATGGAGCAAAGGCGACGTCGTCCTGATCGCGGCCCTGCGGATCCTGTCCCTTGCGCAGCATCACGCCGACGACGCGAAACGGTAGATTCATCACGCGAATGTCCTGGCCGATCGGATCCTGGCCGGGATAAAGATTATCAGCAAGCGTTTGTCCGATAACGATGACGCGCGCTGCGGTGCGCACGTCTGCGTCTGTAAAGAATGAGCCGCTCGCAACGGGCCACTTGCGAATCTCGGGATACTGTTCGCTGACGCCGGTGACCCCAGTGTTCCAGTTCATGTTGCCGGCGACGAGCTGCGAGCGCGCGTTCACGTTTGGAGTGACCATCGAAACGCTCGGCACTTCGCGCTTGATCGCGTCGAGGTCATCTACGGTCAGAGTGTTCGTACCAGTATCCCCTGTGCCGCTTCGAACACCGCCGACGTTCTGGGCACCTGCGCTAACGAAAAGCAGATTCGTGCCGATGCTCTCGATCTGTGCCTGAACAGAGGCTGACGCGCCCTGGCCGATACTCACCATCGCGATCACGGCCGCGACGCCGATGATGATGCCGAGCATGGTCAAAGCCGCGCGCATCTTGTTACGAACAAGAGCGCGAAACGCGACGCGAATGATCATTAGGAGGTTCATTATTCTTCATCCTCGTCCTCATCATCGTCGATGATGGGGAGGTTCTTCAGTTCTTCCGCTGCGTTACGTTTATGCTCGACCGGACGATCCGATTTGATCTTGCCGTCTTTGAAAACGATCACGCGGTCAGCGTATTCCGCGATGTCGGGCTCGTGTGTGACCAGCACCAAAGTTATGCCGCGCTCGCGATTCAGACGCTGGAAGATCTCCATCACTTCAACCGACGTGCGCGAGTCGAGATTACCGGTCGGCTCGTCTGCGAGAATCAACGCCGGATTGTTGACGAGCGAACGCGCAACTGCGACGCGCTGCTGTTGTCCGCCTGACAACTGGTTCGGATGGTTCTGCTCGCGTCCTGACAAACCGACTGCAGCGAGTGCTTCGTTCGCGCGCTGGTGACGCGTTGCCGCGTCGACGCCGAGATAAAGCATCGGCAGCTCAACATTCTCGAGCGCCGAAGTTCGCGACAGCAGGTTGAAGCCCTGGAATACGAAGCCGATCTTTTGGCAGCGGATGTCGGCGCGCTCATCCTTCGACATCTGCGAAACGTCTTCGCCGTCGAGGATGTACGTGCCGCGCGTGGGGCGATCGAGACAACCGAGAATGTTCATCGTCGTCGACTTTCCCGAACCCGACGCGCCCATGATCGCCACAAACTCACCTTCGCGAATCGTCAGTGAAACTCCACGAAGCGCGTGAACTTCAACGTCGCCCATCGTGTAGGTCTTATGAATGTGATCGAGCTCAATCACCGGACGCGCTTCGGGCGCCTGCGTCGCTAATCCGACTGCGGGTTGGAATTCCTGTGGCTCAACTGCAAACGTGGTAGACATTGCTTCTCCTCTTCTCTGCGTAACCTCCGCGACCTCTGCGGTTAATCTCACCGCAGAGGCGCAGAGAACGCGGAGGTTACGCAGAGGTTCAATTACCGCCGTGGCCCGCCACCGCCGCCTGTTCGCGGAGCGTTACCGAATCCTGGCGGTGTTGACTGGCTGTTCCCAGTCCTGGCCGCGCCGGAGATCTGCTGGCCCGTAATCACCATATCGCCTTCCTTCAGCTCGCCGTCGACAACCTCAGTCGCCGATCCGTCGCTCAGGCCCACGGTGATTCTGCGGCGCTCGGGTTTGCCGTTCTGGCCCATCACCCAGACAACTCGTACCTGTCCCGGTAACACTGGGGCTGACGCTGGTGCGAAGCGGTTCTCACCACCATTTCCACCAGCAGCGTTATCGCCCTGCTGCTGCTGTTGCTGTCTGCGGCCCTGGCCCTGTCCTTGACCCTGGCCCGCACCAGCGCCAGTGCGCTGTCTGGTTGCATCCTGCGGCGTGAAACGAAGCGCCGAGTTCGGAACCTTCAATACGTTGTTCCGCTCATCGATCGTGATCGTCAAATTCGCCGTCATGCCTGGTTTCAACTTCTGGTCCGGATTGTTAACATCGATCACAACGTTATAGGTCACAACGTTCTGCACGTTCACCGGATTCAAACGCATCTGCTCGATCTTGCCGTCAAAGTCCTTGCCCGGAAACGCATCGACACTAAACCTCACTGACTTCGCCTGCTCGACCAGACCGATGTCAGCCTGGTCGATGTTTGCAATCACCTGCATCTGCGTCAGGTCGTTTGCGATCGTGAAGAGCGTCGGCGCCGAGAGGCTCGCAGCCACTGTCTGGCCAACGTTCACGTCACGCGAAACAACCACGCCATCGATCGGCGAAGTGATCGTCGTGTGACTCAGATTTACCTGGGCCACGCTCAGCGCGGCTTCTGCCTGCTGCACCTGCGCCTGCGCCTGTCCCACTTGCGCCTGTGCTTGTTGCACCTGTGCTTTCGAAGACTCAATCCCAGCCTGCGACTGCGCGATGCCGGCCTTCTGTGACGACTGTTCTGTCAACTTCGCCTGGTTCAACTGCGCGACGGCCTGGTTGTAACGTGCTTCAGCAGTCTTATAAGCGGTGACAGCGACGTCGTAATCACGCTGCGCAACGACGCCAGCTTTCAGTAACGACTCCTGCTGTTTCAAAAGACTCAGCGCGTCGTCCTGTTGTGCTTTCAACACCGCAACGTTTGCCTCGGCGCCTGAAACACCAGCCTGGTTGTTTTGCACGGTCGACGTGGCGGCGAGGCTTTTCGCCTGTGCGTCTCTCACGCCCGCCTGAGCATTAACGACCGCGGCTCGCGCATTCGCCAGGCTCGCGCGCGCGTTTTGAAGATTTGCATTCGCCTGGTCCACCTGTGCTTTCGCGGTGGACGGATCGAGCTGCGCGACCACCTGGCCTTTCTTTACTGTCGAATTGAAGTCAGCGTAGAGCGCTGAGATCGTCCCCGAGGCTTGGCTGCCGACCTGCACCGTTGTTACTGCCTGCAGTGCGCCCGTGGCGGTCACGGTGTTGCGCAGGTTGCCGCGCTCGACGCGAGCGGTCATGTACTGCGGTGTGCTAGTGTCGTCGCCGAAGAAGTAAAAGCCTGCGAAGACGACAGCGGCCATGAAGCCACCACCGAGCAGGAGTTTCTTCTTGCCGAGGAGCAACTTTGCCCAAATTTGTTTAAGCCAGGCGCTCCAAGTGTTCCCGCCTGTACTGATTCCACCCACCAAAGGTTGTTTAATTGTTTGAGACGACATGCGATTCCTCGTGTTTAATAGCGTTTCCGGTGTTAAAGGCAGCTTCCGTACCCATGTTTGCTAGACACTGGTGTGGCTTTATTGGTTACAGGGGCTAAAAGGGTATTTCACGCAAAGACGCAAAGAGCGCAAAGTCGCAAAGGCGCGTCCGAACCATTTGACCCGCCTTTGCGTCTTTGCGTCCTTTGCGTCTTTGCGTGGACTCTTTCTCTGTAACCATTCCTGCCTAGTGCGTGTCTTACTGCTCAGGAAACTCCCCCGGAATGAACTAACGAACACGTAGGAGTGAAGAAACAGCAATGAACAAAGGAAGGTTTAAGACACTGGCAATAGCTACTCTCTCGGCGATTGCTTTGGCAGCCTCAATCGCTGTCGCCCAAACGGTCACCACCGATCAGGGCCCACAGCAGGGCCAGCACATGGGACGACATGGCGGCCGAGGTGCACACAAAGGAGAACGCTGGGGAGGAATGCGCGCTGGTGGATTCTTCCGACAGCTAAATTTAACTGAAGACCAGAAAGCCAAGATGAAACAGATCCGCGAGTCTTTCGCCCAATCAAACAAACCCCTGCGCGATCAGGTTCGTGCCAAGCGTCAGGAGTTGCGTCAGGCGAGCGAAGGCGGTACGTTCAACGAAGCACTGGCTACTCAGAAACTGACGGAAATCGCGCCGCTTGAAGCAAAGCTTATGGCGTCACAGCACAACCTGCATCAGGAAATGCTTTCCGTCTTGACTGCTGAGCAGAAAGCCCAGTTGGAACAGTCGCGCGCGCAGTTCAAAGCCCGTCGTGGCCAAATGCGCAAAGGCGACAATCAGTAAGCGCTTCCCCCACGGAGTCGGCGGATTCGAGTTTTATGATGAGTCCGCCTTCCGTTAAACCGATGAGGACCGCAACTGGCGAGTGGGCTCGAACAAGCCTTGGACCTGGACCTGGCGCGGCAGGCGCAGGCTGGCGACGAGTCTGCCTTTGCGGAGATCGTAAGACGTTACAGCCCGCGCGTGTTTAGTGTAGCGAGCCGGTTCTTTCGACAAAGACCATTGGTTGAAGAAGCGGCGCAGGAAGTTTTTTTGAAAGCGTACACGCAGCTTGGAAGCTTCGAAGGTCGCGGCTCTCTCGAGGGCTGGTTGACACGAATCGCGACCAACACGTGTCTAAATATGGTGAGAGGCGCGAAACGGCGACCGGAGTTTACCGTTTCAGATCTCACTGAAGACGAGCAGGGCTGGTTGGAACACCAATCGGCTGGTGACGGTGGCGAGCCGGTGTCGGTTGAGAACAGCATAGTGGCGACAGATCTCGCCGATCGATTGTTGTCGGTGTTGTCGCCGGAAGATCAGCAGGCGTTGTTGATGATCGATGGCGAGCAGGCGTCGATCAAGGAAGTGGCAGAAGCGACTGGCTGGTCGGAGTCGAAAGTTAAGGTGAGAGCGTTTCGAGCGCGTCGTAAAGTTCGTGAAGCAATGGAGAAGTTGTTGAGTTATAAGCGAGCGTGAACACATGAAAGACAAGCACATCACTGAGATTTTGGACCATGCTTCGATCGCGACGCTCTCGGAGAGCGAGCTCAACGAGATCCGCGCGCATGCGCTGGACTGCATGTCGTGTCGTGAGGCTTTCGAGGCTGCTCGGCTTTCGGCAATGGTTATCAAGAGCCGTGTGGAGGCGACGATTGAGCCTTCGCCGTTCTTTCAAACACGTGTGATGGCTGCGTTGAGAGAGCAGCAGGCGGCGGAAAGCGTGCCAGCAATGTTGCGGCTATGGAGATCGGCGAAAGTGCTCGTATCGACCATGGCCGTAACGACCGCCGCTCTCGCCGTGGTCAGTTTCATCCAGCCCTCGCAAACGACACCTGTAGTGGATCAAACCGCCTCGGCGTATTCGGCTTATTCGGTAATCATGGACCAGAACACGGACGATCAAATGAGCTACGAGCAGGTGCTCAGCACGATCTACGAAGATGATGACGACGCGAGGTAATCATGACTAACGTTATTAAGAATCGATGGCAGGTACGTATTGCGGCCACGATCATCTTCGTGCTCGGGTTCACGGCCGGCATCCTTGCTTTGAATGTATATCGAGGCTGGGGTCCGCGCGGCGGCGCTAACCGTATGGACGAGTTATCGGAGCGCTTGCAACTCACCGCCGATCAAAAGACGAAGGTGCAGGAGATCTTCAGCGACACGCGCGAGCAGCTACGAGCAGTGCGACAGGAGACGGAGCCACGCATGGAGGAGATCCGGCGGCAGGCTGATGGACGTTTGCAGACCGTTTTGACTCCCGATCAGTGGGAGAAGTTTCAACGCCTCCGCGAGGAGCGTGGGCGGCGTGGTCGCGGACGCGGTGGGCCAGGTCGATAAGAAGGTTTTCACGCAAAGATCGCAAAGACGCAAGGCGCGCCCGAAGTATTTGACCCGCCTTTGCGTCTTTGCGATCTTTGCGTCTTTGCGTGAAATCTACTTTGGTCGTATTAGTGCCTTGAGCACACGTCCTGCCGCCACCTCGCTCAGTGCCTCATTCGCATCTTGCAATCCGT
>Ga0208338_1000014_pt1 | contig 88299 bp, 66 predicted proteins | sample ForSoiNitrogNN91_FD_187858 | JGI IMG/M metagenome (GOLD analysis project Ga0208338, IMG submission 187858) | Forest soil microbial communities from Browns Valley, California, USA, that are Nitrogen fertilized - NN91 (SPAdes) | ecosystem: Environmental > Terrestrial > Soil > Temperate forest ...
GAGTGATCTGCGGTTGTATGTGCTGGACGAGCGGCAGCAGTTAGCGGCGACTGGTGTGGTGGGCGAGTTGTACGTGGGCGGCGGCGGAGTCGGTCGTGGATATCTGAAGCGGCCTGAACTAACTGCCGAACGGTTTATCTGTGACGAGTACAGCGGGACGGCGGGCGCGCGGTTGTACCGGAGTGGCGACCTGGTGCGCTGGGACGCTGCCGGTGATTTGGAATATGTGGGCCGCGCTGACGAACAGGTGAAGATCCGCGGCCATCGGATCGAGTTGGGTGAGATTGAGGCTGCGTTGGGAGCGATGGCTCAGGTGCAAGAGGCCGTAGTGCTTGCCCGAGAGAGCGGCGGCAGTGAGAAGCGGCTGGTGGCATACGTGGTGGCGAAGGAAGGAACAGAGCCGACGGTAAACGAGCTACGGCAGTGGCTGCAACAGCAACTGCCGGCGTACATGGTGCCGGCCGGTTTCGTGTTGCTGGAAAAGCTGCCACTTACCACCAATGGCAAGATCAACCGCAGTGCACTGCCCGATCTGGACCACGCGCGACCGCGCATGGAAGAAGACTACTTAGCTCCACGCACGCCGATCGAAGAAACATTGGCGCGAATTTGGCAGGACGTATTGGGACTCGAGCGCGTGGGTATCGAAGACAACTTCTTCACGCTCGGAGGCGACTCGATCCTCAGCATACAGATCGTCGCGAGAGCCAACCGGGCAGGAATACGACTCACTCCACGACAGCTCTTTGAGCATCAGACAATCTCCGGTCTGGCGACCGTGGTCGGCACGGTGGAAAGTGTCCAGGCGGAACAAGGTATCGTTTCCGGTCCTGCTCCTCTGACGCCGATCCAGCACTGGTTCTTCGACCGCGAGCTTCTCGATCCACACCATTTCAACCAGACAGTGATGCTGGAATCAAGACAGGCACTCGATTCGAAGCTCCTCGAGAAGGTGGTCGAACATCTCTTAATCCATCACGACGCCTTGCGCATGCGCTTCGTGCAAACCGGGGACGGCTGGCAGCAAATCAACTCGTGGCCCAGCGATGAGTTGCCGTTCAGCCGTATCGATTTGAGCGACGTCAGTGACGATGAAGTGCGTGGTGTGATTGAGACTGAGGCCGCCAGCCGGCAAGCGAGCTTGAACTTATCTGACGGCCCACTGCTGCAAATCGTGCATTTCGATCTTGGACCGCAAAGACCAAGCCGGCTCCTCATCGCTATTCATCACCTCGTGGTTGATGGTGTCTCGTGGCGCATCCTGCTCGAGGATCTGCGTCTTGCCTACCACAGCCTCGAGCGAGGCGAGGCGATTGAGCCTGCGCCCAAAACCACTTCGTACAAACAATGGGCCGAGCGCCTCCACGAATATGCCGAGTCGGGCGCGGTACAGCCGGAGCTGTCCATCTGGGCCGACGAGCGCCGGAATAGAGTTGTTCCTTTAGCTCTCGATTACCCGGCAGGCATAAACAGTCTCGACTCTGAGCGCAGTGTCTCATTCGAGTTCGACAAGGAAGAGACGCAAGCGTTAATAGGAAGATGTCTCGCGCCTTATCGCCTGACAATCAACGACCTGCTCCTGACCGCACTGGCTCGGACATTCGCACGCTGGACCGGAGAAAGCTCCGTGTTGATAGACATGGAGGGTCATGGCCGCGAGGATATTATCGAAAACGTCGATCTGTCGCGCACGGTCGGGTGGTTCACAACTATCTACCCGGTTCTTTTAGAAGTTGGCACGGCGGCGTCAGCACGCGACGATTTGCGAGCTGTCAAAGAAGAATTACGCCAGCTCCCGAATCACGGTATCGGCTACGGATTACTGCGTTACCTTAGCGACGACGAGGAGCTACTCGCACGCTTAGCTGATTTGCCGCGCGCCGAAATCATCTTCAACTACTTGGGCCAACTCGATCAAATCCTGCCGCAGTCTTCGCCGTTCATGATGGCCAGAGAATCCAGTGGACCAGGCCAGAGTGCGCGCGGAACGCGGAGCCACGTGCTTGATATCAGTGCGAGAGTCATCGGCGGCCAGCTTCAGTTATCGTTCTCCTACAGCGCCTACCAGTATGATCGCGCCACGATCGAAAAATTGTCGGCACTGTTTTCAGAGACACTGCGCGCCCTCATCGCTCACTGTCTTTCGACCGAAGCCGGAGGTTATACACCTTCAGACTTTCCTCTCGCGAATATCAACCAGCAGAAACTCGATTGGTTAACGGCCCATTCACGCGACATCGAGGATATCTATCCGCTTTCGCCTACACAGCAGGCGATGCTCTCTTTCGCACTCGCCGCACCAAACTCTGAGGCCGGATTCGAGCAGATGAGCTGCACGCTACAGGGAGCGATAGATGAAGTTGCCTTCGAGCGCGCCTGTCAACACGTTATTGAGCGTCACTCAATCCTGCGCACCTCTTTCTTCTGGGAACAATTGACGGAGCCGTTACAGGTGGTGCGCCAGCGCGTCAAACTGCCTTTTGAATTCCATGACTGGCGAAAAATACCAGCCGATCAGCACCAGGATCAGATCAAATCTTTCCTGGGCCAGGATCGTCTGCGTGGGTTCGACTTTACGCAGCCGCCGGTAATGCGCGTGGCGTTGATCCGTTTAGCTGAAAACACTCACCTCGTGGTTTGGAGCCATCATCATGTGCTGTTGGATGGCTGGGGTGTGGCGAGTGTCGTGAACGAAGTTTTCGCGGCTTACGAAGTGCTCAGCCACGGAGGCGAGCTCATGCCGGAGCGCAGTCACTCGTATCGTGGTTACATCGCGTGGCTACAGCAGCAGGACATCGCAAAGGCCGAAAGCTTCTGGCGGAACGCGTTGCTGGGATTCATCACGCCGACTCCGCTTCCGGGTGACAACGGAGCTTCTCGATCAACTGAAAGATATGAGGAGCGGCACATCAAAGCGTCCGCCGCCGTTACCTCAGCCCTGCTGGATCTAACACGCCAACATCAAATCACTCTCAACACGATCGTGCAGGGATGTTGGGCCCTTTTGCTGGCGCAGTATAACGACGAGAACGACGTTATCTTCGGAGTAACAGTCTCGGGCCGCCCTGCGGAACTTGCCGGAGTCGAGTCGATGCTCGGACTGTTCATAAATATCCTGCCGATGCGCATCCGCATCACTCCGGAAGAGTCGTTTATTTCCTGGTTGAAGCGGATTCAGGCGCAACAACTCGACTGGCGAGAATTTGAATACAGCTCCTTGATCGACGTGAAAGAGTGGAGCGAAGTGCCGGCGAAGTTACGTTTGTTCGAAAGCCTTTTGGTGTTTCAGAACTATCCTGTTGATGAACGTGGAGGCGATGGAGGCGATGGAGGCGATGGTGGCCAACAGCTCAGCATCGACAACGTTCGTTCGAACATCCGCACAAACTATCCATTGACGCTCGTTGCGTCACCGAATAAAGAGCTCGACCTGCTCATCACCTTCGACGCGCGGCGCTTTGCCGGAGACACAATTGATCGAGTGCTCGCACATCTCACCGGGCTGCTCGAGAACTTCGCAAGTAACCCGGCGGGCCAACTCTCGCAATTGCCGCAGCCCACGGAACAACTGTGGCAAACAGAGTCTGCCGGTATCTTGACGCTCGCGACGGAGAGTATTGCCCCGCGCAATGCCCTCGAGTTGCGTATCGCGCAGATATGGGAAGAGCTCTTAGGCATTCGTCCGATCGGCGTGACTGACAACTTCTTCGACCTCGGTGGCCACTCGCTACTCGCTATTCGATTGATGGGACAGATGCGCGATGCTTTCGCAGAGGAGTTGCCCCTCGCCGCTCTGTTGCAGGGTGGGACTGTCGAAGACCTGGCTCGTATGATTGGTCAGCACGTCGCGCACTCGTCGATGAACTCAGCCGTCAAGCTGCAGCCACACGGATCTAAGCCACCGTTCTTTATCGTGCATCCGAGTGGCGGTCACGTGATGTGCTACCTGCCGCTGGCCCGCCGGATGTATCCCGAGCGACCGGTGTATGGTCTGCGCGCGCTCGATTACGAAGAGATATTCGACGCGGATCTCGAGAGCATGGCCGCGCGTCAGATTGCGGTGATGCGTGAGATTCAGCCGGAAGGTCCGTATCACCTCGCCGGCTGGTCCTTCGGCGCGCTCCTCGCTTATGAGATGGGCCAACAACTGCAACGACAAGGCGAGCAGGTTGGTTTGCTGGCGGTGTTGGATATTACGGCGCCGGTCACGAACTTCGAAGAGGTGTTTGAGCCGTATCGAGATAAAAGCAAACCGCGTGTCGATATCGATTCCGACGATCCGATAATGCTCGCGCGTTTGATCGGTGAGCTTGCCGGGCAGGAGCTGCCAATCTCCGAGGAAGACTTACAAGGCCGAAATCACGACGAGCAGTTACGTTACATTTTGGACGAGTCGAAACGGCTTGGAATCATTCCGCAGGAGATGGGGATGATTGAAGCGTTCCGGATCCTGTATGGTTACCGGTGTAGACAAAGAGCCGCGCGTGACTACGTTGCCGAAGTTTTTCCGGGTCAACTGACGATCTTCCTGAATAACGAACAGTCTGAGCAGGAGACAGCTTTGCGCAGGGAGTTGTATGGTGACGATCCGGCGCAGGGTTGGTCCAGGTTTAGTCCACTTCCTCCCGAGGTGCATGTCCTCGAAGGCTCACATCGATCGATCATCGACGAGCCGCGCGTCGCCATTTTAGCCGAGAAGCTCAAGACCCTGATGGATACCTCAGAGCTGCTTTGCTTCAACAGCCAGTAGTCAAAGGCGTTCTTCTCTGTGCAACCTCTGAGTTCTCTGTGTCTCTGTGTTGAGTTTAACCACTGAGACACAGAGAACACAGAGGTTGCACAGAGAAATCAAAAAACCCGTAATTCAAAGCTAACCGAGTTAATAACATGAGTGCTCTGGAGACTGCGCAGTTGAGCGTTGTCGCTCCGCAATTGAGCGAACAGGTAGGTCTGGCGGAACATCTCGTCAGCCTTTCTGAGGACGAGGGCTGGGCCTTGTGGCGCAACGTCTGTTTGCGCGGCGCCGGCTTTCCCGCCGCGGAAGTTCTGAAGCTCTCGACGCCCGAAAGCACCGCGGCTGCCGACCAGCTTCTGAATGCCGAAGTGCTCATGGAGCAATTGCGTGTAAACGCTCTGAAAACGCTTCAGCTCGAGGTCAAGGATGCTGAGCCGTCCGAAGTCCCGCAACTCGAGAAGCTCATCCAGCGACTCAGAAAAAAGAAATCAGTTTCACCTTCGTCGTCAATCAGTGGCAACAGCCGGATCGCTATCGCAGAGTTGAGCGATGCTTGTGCAGCGTTCGAGTCAGCGAAGGAAGCTTTTCGAAATATCTACAAAAGCTCCGTCTCTTCAATGTCGCAGGCGCTGCACGAGATGGCTGGTGATGCTCGCTTTCGTGAGGCGGTGTTGTGGCAAAATCGGCACGCGATTCGCTCCGGTCTCGACGCACTTCTGAGGGAAGCACCAAGAGGCGACACGCGTGGCTCGAAACAACGACAACATGAAGAACTGGTGGCCAACTACCTGCAACGCTACTGCGTCAAGAACGACACCATCGGATTTTTCGGCCCGGTGGGTTGGGCCAGGATCGTTTCGCAGGACGAGAATTTCACGGCCGCGCCGGGATCGAGTCTGCTTGCCGCACGCAAGGTTTACTTCGAGTCGTGGTGCATCGATGCGTTAGCAAACAAGCTGAGCGAGAAGCAGGAGCTGCGGCCATGGATCGCGCCTCGGCGTCTCCCTTACGTTCGTCTTGAAGGCACGAGGCTTTATCTACTTTCATCACACTCGATCCCAATCTCACTGGAACAAGCGACTGTGCTTCACGCCTGCAACGGCGTGCGCACCGCCAGGCAGATTGCCGCCCTCGTCGTGCGCGTGCCCGGCGTCGGTTTGAAGAGCGAGGCCGATGTCTGCCGTGTCTTGACGCAGTTGAGCAGCATGGGACTGATCGCATGGCGCTTTGAAGTATCCGTCGGAATCTATCCCGAGCGAAAGCTGCGACGACAAATCGCGCGCATTGAGAACGAGCAGCTTCGAGATTCGGCTGTTGCGCTGCTCGACGAGATGGAACAGCAGCGTTGCAACGTCGAAGCAGCGGCTGGTAACGAAGAAGAACTGAACCGCACCATCGCGGAGCTGGAAGAAACCTTCACGCGCTTAACCGGCGATACTGCGACTCGATCTTCCGGTAAAACTTATGCGAGCCGAACACTCGTCTATGAAGACTGCCGGCGCGACATCGATCTAAAGATCGGTCCGGAGTTTATTAAGACGCTCGAGCCGCTCTCACTGCTATTGACCAGTGCGCGCTGGCTCACCGATCAACTCACCACCGCCTGTTACAAGGAATTCAAAAAGTACTACGACGAGCTGGTTGAGAAACACAACTCGAGGGTTGTGGATTGCATGGAGCTTTGGTTGCGCGCGCAGCCTTTGCTGTTCAATCAAATCGATCTGCACGTCGTCGATAAGTTTCAGGAACGCTGGTCAGAGGTGCTGGCTCTTCCACCCGGGCAATCACAGGTTCAATACACGACCGAGTATCTGCGTCCGCGCGTGCAATCGGCTTTTGCAGTGCGGAACCGGACTCCGGGCCGGGCGCTTTATCACAGTCCGGACGTGATGGTGGTGGCTCCGAGCGTCGAGGCGATTCAACGCGGTGAGTTTTTCCTGATCCTCGGCGAGATGCACATGGCTACAAATACTTTGGGTGCGGCGCTCTTCGTCGAACAACACCCGTCTCAGGAAGAGCTTTTCGACGCGCTCGAAAGCGATTGCGCGCCGAGAGTCATGCCAGTGCCGCCGAAGGGTTTGCAGCACCTGACCACGCGCACTGCTGTCGGCCTGATCTCGAAAGACGATCTGTTGCTGGAGTTTGCTGAAGACTCGTGCTGCCTGCCGCCATCACAATGCCTACCTATCAGCACTCTCGTCGTCGAAGCGAAGCGTGATCAACTAATTGTGCGCACGCGTGACGGATCGAAGCAGTTCGATCTGATCGTTGCTTTTGGCGAAGCGATTTTCAATATCGCTACAAACTTTTTCAAACTCTTAAAGCCGGCGCCGCATACGCCGCGAGTCGTGATCGACAAGCTGGTTGTGTGTCGTGAAGCGTGGCGATTCGAGGCGGGAGAAATTTCGTTTGCGCGCGAGAAAGAGGGAAATGAACGTTTCCTTTCCGCGCATCGCTGGGCGCGGTCACACGGCCTGCCGCGCTTTGTGTTTGCAAAAGTGCCCGTGGAAGTAAAGCCGTTCTATGTCGATTTCAGCAGCCCTGTATACGTCGACATTCTCGCCAAGATGGTCCGTCGTACGGTCGAGCAAGACTCGGCGAGCGCCAGCATCTCGTTCTCGGAGATGCTGCCGGATACCGAGCATACCTGGCTGCCTGATGCAGAAGGTCAGCATTACACGAGTGAGTTACGCGTCGTCGCGTTAGATCTGGCCGAGTAGGTGCAAAGAAAATTGAAACTGAGGTGAATGCTTATGTTGGGACTACTCTCATTCATGGCGAGATATTCTCGCCGGTCAATCGTGCTCGCAATCGTCGCGGGAGCGATCAGCGGTATCTGTAACACCGTACTGCTGGCTGTCCTGAACGCGGCTTTGCACAGGACCGCGAGCAGCACGCCGTATCTGATTTGGGTCTTCGCTGCCTTTTGTATCTTATTGCCGGTGGCGCGCTTCGTCTCTGAGAACTTGCTGTCACGACTGGGACAAGCAACTCTCATGGATCTGCGTGTAAAGCTGAGTCGCAAGATCATCGGCGCTCCCTTGCGACAACTGGAAGAACTTGGCCCACATCGCCTGCTGACGTCACTCACTGACGACATCCCCGTGATCACCAACGCGCTGCTCAATATCCCGCTCATCTGCATCAACCTCGCCGTGGTCCTGGGTGGGCTCGTCTATCTCGGCTGGCTCTCGATGGCCATGTTGGGGGCGGTGCTGTTTTTCATGGTGGTGGGAATTCTCAGCTATCAGATACCGATCTATAAGGCGATACGTTATTTCCGTCTCGCTCGTGAGGATTCTGATGCGTTGATGAAAGCCTTTCGCTCGCTGACGGAAGGAACCAAGGAGCTCAAACTGCACGCGCGGCGTCGCGAGTCGTTTCTTATGCAATCGCTGCATCAGGTTGCCGACTCGTTACGCAAACATAATGTGCAGGGCGCGACGATACACTCGGCCGCGGCTAGTTGGGGTCAGGTGCTGGTGTTTGTCGTGGTTGGCTTGACGCTCTTCGGGTTGCCGATGCTTCGTCCTACTGACACACAAACGCTAACCGGATACACCCTCGTGTTGCTTTATTTAATGACTCCGTTGCAGGTGTTGATGAACCAGCTTCCGTCTCTAAACCGGGCTAGCGTGGCTATCAAGAAAGTCGAAAAGCTTGGGTTCTCACTGGCTAACGAGCATCAGAATGTATCTCTGCCTGAGGTCGTCGAGCCATCACCTGACGCCCAGTGGGAATCGCTGGAGCTCATCGACGCCACTCATGCTTACCAGGCCGAGGGAGAAGATAATAATTTCACTCTCGGTCCGGTGGATTTAACTATCCAGCGTGGTGAGCTGGTATTTCTCGTTGGCGGTAACGGGAGTGGGAAAACAACGCTCGCGAAGATGCTCATCGGGCTTTACACACCCGCGACTGGAGAGCTTCACTTTGATGGTAAACCCGTTACGGGGGAAACTCTTGAGAATTACCGGCAACACTTCTCAGTCGTCTTTTCAGACTTTCATCTGTTTGACAACCTGCACGGGATGGAAGCGCTCGACGATCAGGCCAAGCACTATCTGAAGCGGCTGCAGCTCGATCACAAGGTGCAAGTTCAGGATGGAGCGCTTTCGACTACAGAGTTGTCACAGGGACAGCGCAAGCGGCTGGCTTTACTGACTGCTTATCTCGAAGGGCGTCCGATCTATCTGTTTGACGAATGGGCTGCCGATCAGGATCCGGTGTTCAAGGAAGTCTTCTATTACCAGCTATTGCCGGAGCTGAAAGCGCGTGGCAAGACGATCATCGTCATCAGTCATGACGATCGTTATTACCACGTAGGCGACCGCGTAATCAAAATGGACTCGGGCAAGATCGTCCACGATCTGCCAAACGTCCCGGAAGAGGCCGTCGCCGGCAGTATGGCGATGGAGTGTGTGATTCAGTAATTCAAGTCTCTGCGTAACCTCTGCGTTCCTCTGCGCCTCTGCGGTGCAGTCATAGTTTCACCGCAGAGGCGCAGAGGAACGCAGAGATTACGCAGAGGTGAGGGAGATGACATGAGTTTTTTATTTCCAACGGTTGAGCAGGAAAAATTCTCGGAACGGTCCGTGAAGACATTCGAGGTGGGCCCGGGCGGGTTGCTTACTTTCAACTCCACGCTCGGATCGTTTCACGTCGAGGCCGCGGTAACACATAACGTCCAGGTCGAGGTGCTGTTCGAGGTCGAGGCGGAGAGCTTCGAGAGAGCTAGCCGCAAGTTCAAAGACTTGCAGTTGATCTTTGCTCAGAACGGCAACGACGTAGAGATTTATTCGGAGTTTCGCGGACAGAAAAAAGGGCTCAATCTCGAGTTTCGCATTTCAGTCCCGCGCCACTACAACCTGAGTCTAAAGACCGGCGCCGGCAACGTGTCAGTAGACGGCCTGGAAGGCGAGGCGTGGGCTGAGACCGCCGCCGGCAGGCTATCTTTCAAACGCATCGACGGTCCCATCACCGGCAGAACAGCCGGCGGCAGCATCCGGCTCGAGCAGGTCACCGGAGAGATCAAAGCCGAGACTAAAGGTGGAAACGTCACTGCTCGCATGTGCGATCAACTCGTCTCTGACTGTTATCTGAGTACCTCAGGCGGCAAGGTGTTTGTCGAGCTCAATCAAGCCAGTGGCTTCGACGTCGACGCGAAAACGCGGGCCGGCAGCGTCATCACCGACTTTCCGATTACGATGCAGGGAAAATTGACCGGAAATTGCTGCAAGACGAGCATCAATGGCGGTGGCCCAAAGCTGGTACTCCGCTCTGCCGCCGGAAATATAAATCTTCTTATAGCCGGAGCAAGGCCATTGGAGTAAACTAAGCTCGCATTCCACGTTCACTCACTCTTGAGCGCAGGTATTCACAACAGAGAGGAAGTTACTTAGATGCAAACTCTACTCCAGGATCTTCGCTACGCAGTCAGAATGTTTCTGAAGACTCCTGCGTTCACGGTTATTACCGTGTTCATCCTCGCTTTGGGTATCGGTGCAAACACCGCGATTTTCAGTGTGGTTAATGTCTTGCTCATGCGTCCACTGCCGTATAGCAACCCAGACCAGCTCGTGATGGTGTGGGAGAATTTAAGAAAGGACAACAACCCACATAACGCGGTGGCCCCCGCTAACTTCGTCGACTGGAAAGAGCAGAGTAAGAGCTTCCAGCAGATTGCGGCCTTTACCGCGCCGGTGAACTACAACTTCACGGGGGGAGACGTCCCGGAAAGAGTTGTCGCCGCGCGTGTCTCGGCGGGCTTTTTTCAAATGCTTGGCGTGCAGCCGGTGCAGGGCCGTCTTTTTAATGACGAAGAAGATCAGCCGGGGAATAACCAGGTGATCCTTATCAGCAATTCCCTGTGGCAACGACGTTTCGGCGGCGACCCGTCAGTAGTTGGGAAAACTTTCACTCTCAGTGAACGGACCTTCACTCTCGTAGGAATCCTGCCTGCCGGCTTTCGTATGCCGCCCGACTTTCAATTCTCGACTTTGGAGAACGTCGACGTATGGACGCCTTTAGCTCTCAGTCCCGACGGCCGGAAGCGACGCTCGTCCCACTCATTCAACGTCGTCGCGCGCTTAAAGGGACCCGACGTCTCGGTTAAGCAGGCCCAGTCAGAGATGGATGTCATCGGTCAGAGTCTGCAAGAGCAATACCCGGCCACAAACAAGGGCTGGGGCGTGGCGGTCAGTCCTCTTAAAGAAGAATTTGTGGGCCGCGTTCGCGTGGTGTTGCTGGTGATGTTTGGAGCAGTTTCATTCGTCCTCTTGATTGCGATCGTCAACGTTGCAAACCTGCTGCTGGTGCGATCCAACGCGCGCCGCCGCGAGATGGCAATGCGAGCAGCTCTCGGGGCGACACGTTGGCGCGTGATGCGGCAACTGCTGACGGAGAGCATCCTGCTGTCGTTGATTTCCGGAGTGATAGGCTGCGTGCTGGCCTGGTTGGGAGTACGTGCCTTAGTAGCGATTAGTCCGGCCAACATTCTGCGCATTAACGAAGTGGGCGTGGATCGCTGGGTGCTGGGTTACATCGTACTGATCTCAGTTGCGACCGGCATACTGTTTGGCTTCGCGCCCGCCATCTTTTCTTCCAAGACTGATTTAACTGAAACGCTGAAAGAAGGCGGCAGGAGCGGTGGCGAGGGATGGCGCAGCAAGCGCTTGCACAAACTTCTGGTCGTCATGGAAACGGCGCTGGCCCTCGTACTGCTGGTCGGCGCGGGCTTGATGGTCAGAAGCTTTCGGCAGTTGCAGCAAGTTGATCCGGGATTCGATGCACCCAATGTTCTGACGATGCAGGTTGCACTGCCGGGGTTGAAATACAAAACACCTGAAGACGCTGTCGCCTTCTACGATCAGGCAATCCAGCGTCTCGGATCGCTGCCCGGAGTGGAAGCCGCCGCGAAGGTTAGCGAGCTTCCGTTTAGCGGCGATCAATTCGATAACGCTTTCTCGATTGAAGGTCGTCCGCCGCAGGCTGAGGGCGAGAAACTGAACGCCAATTTGCGCCTGATCAGTAGTGATTATTTTAAGGCCATGGGAATACCGCTACTGAGAGGACGAGCATTTACAACACAGGACGCCCAGGCCAAGCCGCCGGTTGTCATTATCAATGAGGCGATGGCCAAGCGTTTTTGGCCGCAGGAAGATCCCTTGGGCAAGCGTTTGACGATCGAGCTGAATGAGCCGGGGCCGCGCGAGATTGTCGGTATTGTGAAAAACATCCGGCACTACTCACTCGACGTTGAGCCAAAGGCCGAGATGTATGTGCCGAATCTCTCGCTTGGCCAGAACATCATGAGTCTGGTTTTACGGTCGAACAAAGATCCGATGACGCTCGCTGCCGCGGCGCGCCAGGAAGTATTAAATATCGACAAGAACCAACCCATTTACAACGTGAAGACGATGGAGGATCTGGTCGATCAATCTGTGGCCACACAACATTTCAGCATGTGGATGCTTGCGTGCCTGGCAGCCGTCGCGCTGATTCTGGCAGCCGTCGGCATCTACGGAGTGATCGCTTACTGGGTGACGCAGCGCTTCCATGAAATTGGCATTCGCATCGCGATGGGCGCGGCGTCGCGCGACATCCTTACGATGATCATCAGTCAGAGCATGTCGCTGGCCCTGATCGGTGTCGGGCTTGGCCTGGTCGTGGCTTTTATCATGACGCGCCTCATGAGGACGTTGTTATTCGGCGTCAGCGCCAGTGATCCGATAGCTTTCGTCGTTGCGGCATTGCTGCTGGCAGGAGTGGCGTTTATGGCAGCGCTGTTTCCAGCCCGTAAGGCGACCAGAGTCGATGCCATAGACGCACTCCGGAACGGGTAACAATGACTACAGCTCACGCTGCTGTGACGACGCCGTGGCTTGCGCTGCTGCGTCGTAATACTCCCGCTCGCTTGCGATTATTCTGTTTTCCCTATGCGGGCGGGAATGCCTCACTATTTAGGACATGGCGGAACAACCTGCCTGGCACATTGGAAGTTTGCCCTGTTCATCTTCCCGGGCGTGGTCCAAGACTGTCAGAACCGCCCTTGAGACGGCTCTCATCCATCGTCGCGGCGCTGATACCTGCTTTACGTCCTCACATGGACCAGCCATTCGCCTTCTTCGGTCACAGCATGGGCGCGCTGGTCGCGTTCGAAACGGCCCGGCAGCTCCGCCGTGCATATGACCTCGAGCCAGTTCACCTGTTCATCTCCGGCAGTAATCCTCCGCAGTTACTGGGAAACAGACGGATAACCTACAACTTGCCGGATGAGCAATTCATTAAAGAGCTACAACGTCTCAATGGGACTCCCAAAGCAGTACTCGAACACAGCGAATTGCTGAAGTTTATGATGGAACAGTTGAGAGCTGATTTCGAAGTTGTCGAAACCTATCGTTACGTGAGCGGGCCGCCGCTTTCATGTGGTATCAGCGTTTTCGGCGGTCTCGGAGATTGCGAAACGAATCGGGAGCGTCTGACGCATTGGCAGGAACACACCACCGGTTCGTTCTCGGTCTCGATGCTGCCGGGCGACCATTTCTTTCTCCATACCGCTGAATCAGTGCTCTTTCGTTTGCTTTCGCAAAAGCTACATCCCTTCATCGCCTAGTCGGATCGTTTTTCTCTGCGTTCTCTGCGTATCTCAGTGTTCTCTGCGTTAAACGGCAACTCATAGGCAGACGACGAAGAGATACGCCGAGAATCGCAGAGAGGAGTACAACTATGTCAAGCAGTGAGGTCTATTTTAAGCAAAACGTTTTGGTCGAGCCGTTGTTCAATCAATGGTACGCGTGGTCCAACTTGATCCCACCGGCGACTGCGGCGATGTACATTGCTAATTCGCACCTGAAGATCATGCAGTCGTTCGTCACCACGCCGGAAATTCACATTGCGGCACTCTCGAATCCGGAGATGCTGGGTGGTCCTTACATCAATTACGACACCACAAAAGTCGATGGAATTAAAGAGTTGATCGCTAAGACTGTGGAAACACAGGGGCCCATGGTGGAGTTTGCCGAGGCTATCAAGACTTTTGAAACGGCGCTGCAAACCGAGGCGCGCGGATATTCGCTTGAAGCTTTTTACCAGCGAGTGCCTGAAGTGTTGAAGGGGTATGTGGAGCTGGTGTACGACCTGAGTAACCGTCCCTCACTCCGCTTTATTGAAGGACTCCTCTACAAGAGCAGGTTTTATACCGAGGCTTCGCAGAGTATTGCCTTATCCAATGTCGAGAGTGACGAGCGCTCGTTTGTATTCAGTACTCCGCGGCTGCACGATTCGTCCTGCTTATTCCTCAATGTACCTTTCAGGTACAGCGGATTGGATGAGTTATTTCGCATGAAGCAGGTGGCCCAACCCTACGAGTGGATCAGGCAAATGTTCGATCTGACAACTGAGGAGGAGGAGGATCTGTTTTCCAGCTTCTTTACCGCGGAGGAGCCGAAACAGTGTGAACGCTACAAAGGTGAAGGTGTGCGGATCCGGTATTTCGGTCATGCCTGTATCCTGATTGAATCGAGCGACGTGAGTGTTCTGGTTGATCCCGTCATCAGCTACAAGGATGCGAGCGGCATTGAACGCTACATACACGCCGATCTACCTGAGACGATTGACTACGTCCTGGTCACGCATAGTCATCAGGACCACATCATGTTTGAGACCTTGCTTCAGTTACGACATAAGATCAAAAACCTGATCGTGCCGAGAAGCTCTGGCGGCGATCGCGTCGACCCGTCGCTGAAACTGATTTTGAGTACGATTGGATTCCCGAGTGTTCACGAGCTTGACGAGATGGAGCGCATCGAGATTAGCGGCGGCGAGATCGTCGGGCTGCCATTTCTTGGAGAACACGCCGATCTCGATATTCGCTCCAAGCTGGGTTACTGCGTGAAGATTCTGGGCCGTTCGATAGTCCTCGTTGCTGATTCAAACAATCTCGAATCAAGTCTGTACCGTCACATACACGAAGAGCTCGGCGACGTTGATTTATTTTTCATAGGTATGGAATGTGATGGAGCGCCGATGTCGTGGCTGTATGGTCCGTTGTTGACGAGTCCGCTGGCGAGAAAGAATGATCAGTCCAGACGTTTCGATGGCTCAGACTTTCAGAAGGGCATGGCGATAGTAGATATCATCAAGCCGCGGGAAGTTTACGTCTATGCAATGGGCCAGGAACCATGGCTCACGTTTCTGACTTCTATTAAATACACCGACGAATCGCGTCCGATCGTAGAATCGAACAAGCTCGTGGACGAATGCCGGAGAAGAGGACTGACGGCTGAAAGGCTTTACCTGAAGAAAGAGATCTTTCTGGCACCCATAGCCGAGCCCGCGCGCTCACAAATGTGCTTCGCCGGCGCAGACTAAGCTTTTTCAATCGACCCGAAAGAAAGCCGCTCCAGCACTAACCGTGATGGAGTGGCTTTTTTTGTGTCCATTGGTTCCTATGACTGCCTTTGCGTCTTTGCGATCTTGCACCTTTGCGTGAAATTTTATTTTACGCGCCTAGAAGAGTTTTCACGCAAAGACGCAAAGATCGCAAAGACGCAAAGGAGTTCGCAGTCAATCAAAAATCCCGACCTTTGAGGTAAAGCCGTCCCACAGTGCTACATTAACGTAAACCGTGGCTGAGGAATGATCGAATGCTTACTCTTTATCTATTACGTCATGCAAAATCCAGTTGGGAGGAGGCGTCGCAGCAGGATTTCGAACGGCCGCTCACGAATCGTGGCCGCAAAGCGTGCGCGCTCATTGGAGAGTTTATCGAAGAAAAGGGAATTGATTTCGATCTGGTCCTCGTTTCCACGGCGGTTAGAACACGACAGACGATCGAGCTCATAAAAGAACAGGCGAAACTTCGCGGCGAGGTGCGTTATGACGAGCGAATTTATGAGGCGACCGTGTCGCAATTGCTGGAAGTTATCGCGCAGGTTGATAGCGACCGCGAGAATGTTTTGCTGGTCGGACACAATCCCGGGATTGAGGGGTTGCTGGCCCTCCTGACTGGCCAGCAGCAACGTGTAACGACCGCGAACTTTGCAAAGATCAAGATAACGGCGACCAAGTGGTCTGGAAGCCTCGCTAATAAGGGAACTCTCGAGTGGATCGTGCGACCGAAAGAAATACCAGAAAATTAATCATCGTCAAAGGGACCAGGCCTTTCCATCCTTCCCAACGTCTGGCGACAGCACAACCTGTGCCTGACTTGCGTCCAGGGAAAAGATCGCCGGCAGTAACAAAACCAAAACGATAGCTTTGGTCTTGATACGAATGACCGTCTTTGTTGCAAAGGTACTTCGCATTGGCTGAGGAATGCGTCATCTAGTAACACCTGGTTGAAAGCGCGGGTTGGGTTATTTGCGCTTGACGGGATACTTCTTGAAAATTTTTGCGACGCCTTTATTGATCGGCTTCGCAACTATCTTCGCGTCCGCCTGCAAGTCAGCGCTGGGAGCGCGTTGCAGCACGTCCGTTATCGTTCCGCGAAAAATAACCCGGTCGCTTTGGCGATCCCACAGATCGATCACGAGCGTGCCGGTCGTTACATCCCACATGTTCATCGTTGCGCTACCTACCATTCCGCTGTAGGCAGGATTGACAACATGGTAGAAAGGAACATTCTGGACCTGTAGATTGGGAACTGTCGCCGCCAAATAAGACACTTTCAGGTCTGGATCACTGGTCACTCTGGTGAGCCCGCGGGTGGTGAGCTCGCGTTCAATGGCTGCTACGATCAACGTGTTGACGTAAGGATTGCGCGCGCCATCTTTATCGAACGCAAAGGTCTTATAGTTTGAGAAATCGACCTTCTCGTCGAACGCGGCTGAGGTCTTTTGTGCCTGGACCACACTGCATAAGATAAAGCTCAGCACGAGCATGGCTCCGGTTTTGGTCATAACGGGTTTCATCTTTTCAGAATATCCGCGACCGGCAAATCTGGTAACTGTCAATTAATACAGGTTCGAATGTAGAAATCGCGGGGCGTCGTCCGTCATACTAACGAGCGTGATTCAACCACGAAGAGGAGAACGAGATGCTCTATGTTTTATTGATTTATGAGAAACCCAACGACTTTGCGCGACGCGATTCGCCCGTCGAGTCAGAACGCTATGCCGGCGCCTGGCGCGCGTATCACCGCGCCTTGCTGGATGCTGGAATCTTCGCCGGCGGGAAACCGTTGGATGCACCCGAAACCGCGACGACGTTGCGCATGCGCGAGAGCAAGCGCGAGATTCAAGATGGACCATATGCCAACACGAAGGAACAGTTGGGCGGGTTTACGCTCCTCGAGCTGCCTTCGCTCGATGCTGCATTGGAATGGGCGGCAAGATGTCCGGCCGCTTCCTACGGCGTCGTTGAAGTACGGCCCATAGCTGTCGAAATGGAGCCGCGCGTCACCGTTGCAAACTGAAACGCATCACGCGGTTGAAGCTGTCGCGCGCGAATCTTACGGACGCCTCGTCGCGCTGCTCGCTGCGCGCACGCGTGATGTTGCCGCCGCTGAAGACGCGTTGGCCGATGCGCTCGTGGCCGCATTGACGACGTGGCCTCGCGACGGCATTCCGAAGAATCCGCAAGGTTGGCTCTTAACGGCTGCGCGCAACCGCCTCTTGGATCTTGCTCGTCATCAGCAGGTACACGAACACAGCACTCCGACTTTAAAACTCATGACGCGCGAGTTTGATGAGACGTCAGATCCCGATAGGTGGCCGGACGAGCGTCTCAAGCTCCTGTTCGTGTGTGCGCATCCTGCCATCGATCCCGACATACACACGCCGCTCATGTTGCAAACAGTCCTCGGGCTCGATGCGGTGGCGATTGGACGGGCTTTACTCGTTGCGCCGAAGACTATCGGACAACGATTGGTGCGCGCGAAGACCAAGATCCGGCAAGCGCGGATCGCGTTTGAGATTCCGACGGCGGATCAGATTCCCGAGCGCCTCGAAGCCGTGCTGAATGCGATCTACGCTGCGTTCGGCAACAGTTGGGAAGACGCGAGTGGCGCAGACGAACGCATCACGGAGCTCGGTCAGGAGGCGATCTGGCTCGCGCGCGTGCTGCGCGAGCAGATTCCGGATGATCCGGAAGTCCGCGGTTTGCTGGCGTTGATGCTTTATTGCGAGGCGCGACGCCCGGCGCGTCGCAGTGTCGAGGGCAGGTTCGTGCCGCTCTCTGAGCAGGATCCAAAAGACTGGCGCATGCCTTTGATCGAAGAAGCGGAAGGTGAGCTAACTGCAGCCTTCCAAATGCAACGGCCAGGACGATATCAGATCGAAGCAGCCATCCAATCGGTCCATGCTGAACGTGCTCAGACAGGGCTTGTTGACACGGTTGCCATTGCTGCATTCTACGATCAACTCATGCAACTCGCGCCTTCGATCGGAGGTGCGGTCGCGCGAGCCGCGGCGCATGCCGAAGTTAGCGGACCTGAAGCCGGGCTAACACTCCTTGATCAGATCGACTCGCAGTCCGTGATTTCCTACCAACCGTATTGGGCCGTTCGCGCACACTTCCTGCGACAACTCGGCCGTGTGCAATCGGCTATCGAGGCGTACGACCGCGCTATCGGACTCAGCGAAGATCCTTCTGTCCATGCTTTCCTCACCGAACATCGCAATCGTTTGACTCAGTAAGCCATTGTTACTCCACCTTGGGCTTTGCCTCCAAAGGCAGTGGTCCAACTACGACCGCGGACTCTTTGAGGTAAAGCGTTGCACTTGTAGAAATCAGCTCGCGTCAGCCGTCAATACAGTGAGAAATCAAAAGGAGTCGATGACCATGTGTCCTATATGCATGACAAACGCAGTGCTGGTGGCGGCAGGCGCTACTTCGGGTGCGGGCGTGCTCGGTTTCGTGGCGGTCAAGGTTCGCGCTTTGCGTCGCTATCGTCGCGAGCCACGCAGCGCAATCGGATTCAAAAAAGAGTAAACAATGAACAAGGAGAAAGACGTGAAGCAGAACAACGAGAAAAAAGAGGTCGTTATGAAGACGCCTCCAATCGTATCGGCAGAAGAGTGGGAGGCTGCGCGTCTGCAGCTTCTCGTGAAGGAGAAGGCATTGACGCGCGATCGCGACGCGCTCGCAGCCGAGCGCCGGCGCATGCCGTGGCTGCTGGTGTCGAAGAAGTATGAGTTCGAGGGACCGAGCGGCAAAGTTAGTCTGCTCGATCTATTCGAAGGCAGACGTCAGTTAATCATCTACCGCGCGTTCTTCGAGCCTGGTGTATTTGGCTGGCCCGATCATGCGTGCCGCGGTTGCTCGTTCGTGGCCGACCAGGTTGCACACTTGGCCCATCTGAACGCACGCGACACGACGCTCGCATTCGCTTCACGTGCGCCGCAGCCTGACATCGAGCGCGTGAAGACAAGGATGGGATGGCAGATGCCGTGGTACACCATCACAGACAGCTTCGACAAAGACTTTGGCGTGGACGAGTGGCACGGCACGAATGCCTTCATCCGTGATGGCGAGAAAATTTTTCGAACCTACTTCATCAACAGTCGCGGCGATGAGCAGATGGGAAGCACCTGGAACTATCTCGACATCACTGCGTTGGGACGGCAGGAGCAGTGGGAAGACTCACCAGAGGGTTATCCGCAGACGCCGCCGTACAAATGGTGGAACTGGCACGACAACTATGATGCCGAAGCCTCACCTGATCCGAAGTGGGTCCAGATTTCCACTGCTGGCGAGGCTGCGTTTCGAAAGAGCGACGGGGATTGATGTGATGTTTTGCGAGTCGGCGCCACTCTAGAACGTAATGCTTAGCATTGCACTAGAACTTGAAGGAGAAGAAAGCATGAAACATTCAATCTCAATAAAATTACTCGTACTCATGTTTACCGTGCTGGTCGGAAGTTTCGCAGTCACAGCAACGGAGCGCCCCTTTTCACTTAGCGGAAAAGGTGTCGCCGTTCCAATCGTCGACGAGAACGGCAACGTAGTTGGCGCTGAACCGACTGGTTCCGGTAATGCAACCCATCTCGGCGTGTTCACTAACACAGGTAAAGTCATTTTCACGCCTGACGCATCCAATCCAAACATTCTTCATCCGAGCGGTGGAGGTGTCTTCACGGCAGCTAACGGCGACAAACTGAACTTCGTCATCATTACTGGCGCTTTGGACTTAACGACCGGGATAGGAACCGGAGATTTTGCATTCACTGGCGGCACCGGTCGCTTCGCGAATGCTACCGGGCGCACGTCGGGCGTCATTCAACAGAACGTCATCACCGGAGCCTACGAACTCACGCTTGTCGGGAATATCGATTATTAGATCGATGCTACAGTTCAGACGTTTTTCGAACGGGACAGGCTCAAGTGGCCTGTCCTTTTCTTTGGCATGGCGTTGCGCTGGTTGGCGTTGATGTTTCGCGTGCTGCTCACAAACTGACGTCTGAGTTTACAATGTTGCTGCAATTAGCAAATTTCGGGCAAAGGAAATTCAGATTAGCGATCAGAGGGCTTAAGCTCTTGCCATGGCATTAGTGTTGCGGCGATATTCGCAGGAAGAATTAATTGTTCGGTTTCACTGCACGAGGAGGCATAGCAATGTTTAGAGTATTGACAGCGGCGTTTTGCGCAACCTTTTTGATTGTTACGGCTGGTCAGGCCGCAGCGCAGCAAAATCAAACGCCGGAGAATAAGGATAAGAGCACCGTTGAAAAAACTACTGACAAAGCGAAAGACGCCACTCAGGAAGTCGGCGACAAAGCCGAGGATGTTAAGGACAAGACAGTAAAGGGTACAAAAACCGCTGCCAAGAAGACGAAAGACATCGCGGGGGAAGCCGGTGACAAAGCCGGAGACGTTAAAGACAAAACAGTGGACGGCGCAAAGACCGCGGGTGAAAAGACAAAAGACGTCGCGGGAGAAGTCGGCGACAAGGCTGAAGATGCTAAAGACAAGACAGTGAAAGGCGCAAAAACCGCGGGTGAGAAGACGAAAGACGTCGCGGGAGAAGTCGGTGACAAAGCCGGAGACGTTAAAGACAAGACAGTAAAAGGCGCAAAGACCGCGGGTGAGAAGACGAAAGACGTCGCGGGCGAAGTCGGTGACAAAGCCGGAGATGTTAAAGACAAGACAGTAAAAGGCGCAAAGACCGCGGGTGAGAAAACGAAAGACATCGCGGGCGAAGTCGGTGACAAGGCTGAAGATGTCAAAGACAAGTCTGCTAAGGGAGTAAAGGTAGCGACCAAAGAGAGCAAGGAATTAGGGAAGGAAGCCGCTGACAAAGCCGGCGACGTCAAGGACGCGAGTGAAAAAGGCGCCAAGAAAACCGGCAACTGGCTTACTCGAACATTTAAAAAGATCTTCTAAACTGCGCTTGGGCGCTGCAGTTACTGCCGCCTGCCGTAGTGCGCGAGGCTCAGCCTCGCGCACTCATGGTTACGTCCGAACACCTCACCCTTTCTATCAACAACCGATTACCCTGACGCTCGGCCAGTTCAATCGGCCTCGGCGTTTTTGGTTTTCTGGCATTGTTGATTGCGAGTATCGGCATCTATGGCGTGATGAGTTACGGCGTGAGTGAGCGTACCCATGAGATGGGAATTCGCATGGCTCTCGGTGCGCAAGGCCGCGACGTTCTGAGCCTCGTGATTTCTCACGGCATGTGGCTCGCGCTAATTGGTGTAGCAATCGGAGCTGGTTTGGCGTTGGCGGTGACGCGGGTGGTAAAAAATTACCTCTATGATGTCAGCGTTACCGACACGCTTACATTCATCGGTATCGCATCATTGCTCATCGGTGTAGCACTATTGGCTTGTTATGTTCCCGCACGAAGGGCAACGAGAGTCGATCCTCTGGAAGCGCTTAGATACGAGTAATAATTATGGCTCGCATAATCTCAATTTACATTGACCCCGACGTATGTACTTGTTCGCAGGCTTGTGTCCTCGAATGTCCGGACGTGTTGGATGGAGAAACAGCCGATAATGTGCCGCGCATTCGTGACGGCGCGGAAAAGTATTTTGAGACACACGTCGAACAGATCAAGGCAGCGGCCGATGTTTGTCCTGTCCGGGCAGTAAAACTGAAGATCGAAGATTGAAGCAGAAGCGAGCAATCTCGATCGCGCTCATCTTAGCCCCATCTCCCAGCCCCAAGGTCACGTCAGGCACTCAGCATTTTATTACTAACTTCCGGATGCAGTGTTGATGTCGGTCAACGTATACGGCTAGCAGCAAATGTTCCTTGCATGCCCGCAGGACGATCTCTCCAATTGCACACTCGCGCGTCCTGAATGTCTGCGGCGTGCAGCAGTCGCCAAGTACGAAGCCTTCGATGTGCCCAAAGCAATCGTAAAGCACCTCGATGACCTTGCCGGTGTACTCCGTCAGATCATCCGCGCCACCATCTTTCAGAGGTGCGCCGTCTGGCGATGGAGGAATCGCATTCGGATCACCGCCCAGCCCTTCGACACGCGCTGAAATATAAGAGATGTATCTCTGGAGCACGAGATACCAGCGATTGGTAGTCGGCATCGCCTGCAACCGCCACTTCATAATCGCGAGCGTATCCTCCTCAGGACGGAGCATCACCTCAGCCGTGGTCACCGGTATTTTTATCTGAAACGTGCCGGTCACGTAACGCCAATTGCGCATGACACGCTTGGGCAGCGCCACCACGTCGCTGATAACGGCAGACCGCGGTGTCTCCGTAATCTGATCTTCGTTGACGAAGGTTCCGCCGCTATGTTCCGCGCCGCTTGGCCTCGAGTGTGTGGCCGTCTCTCCTTTGTGAGTTAGAGCTGCGTGCGTTTCGCCGCCCTGCAGTTCTGCCGCGGCGATTCTCGGTTGTGCTATCTGGATTTCTTGCATTCGCCGCGTAGCTATCCGGCGCACGATGATGTCGAACTCCTGACCAACCGTGACTATGGTCGGCAGATCCACTGTAAACAAGCCGGCGATGTTTTCTGTTGTGCCTGGTGGGATCGGTACATAGGTCACGCCCTGCGTGACTGTGCAATCGATCGTGTTGCCATCCGAGGCCGAGAGTAGGTGCGTGCCGTAAAGACGGTTCGCGAGTCGCAACACGGTTGACGCGTTCACCTGCGGCCAATAAATATGCGCAACGCTGCCGATGGGAGTCTGTCCCCAGTCGATCATCAGCTCGTCAGGATAATCCAGCAACTCTCCCGGGGTCGGCGTCATGGCTTGGCCGGGGCGCAGATCGAACGTCTGCGGGATGCGGTGCGTGTCGGCGGGGCCCGGATTATCAGAGAGTGTCAACTGGAGATTGCGTTGCGCGAGCTTATCGGAATTTTCTGGTCCTGTGACCAAACCGTTAGCATTAATGATCGGTGCATCGTCATACGCGATCTCTGCCACTAGACAGTGATGCGTCCCCGCAAGCAGTGCCTGTACTTGCGAGCCGTTCACCATATTTCCCGGATCGTACACATTCAAGAAGCAACCGAAATAGGCCCAGGCATTATCACCTGACGGAATGGTGATCGTCCGGTTGTTAATGCCGGCAGTTCCGTATTCCGGATTGTTTGGATTGTTAAGATTCGGACTATTGCCGGTAGCAAAGAACGGCATCGTGTGGCTGTCCGGCGCAGGTCGGGGCCAGTGTGGTCGACCGGCATCGAGATGACTTAAATATGTAGAGTTCGGGTCGAAGCCTGTATCCGCCGTTTGTGTTGACCATAGTCGGAAGAACACCTTGACGTTCTGCGCTTGGCCTGTCGGGCCAGCCGTGCCGCGCAATCGCACACGGGCGATGGCGAAGTTGTAGTTACCAAAGGCCTGGATGAAGGGAAATGGGTTAAACCTGATGGTGAACCGGGAGACAGACGAATCCGCCGTCAGTGCGCCCGCTTGATTCGGAATGACGCCGGAGGTAAAGGGATCATTCGTGCCGTCAGTGAAATGGTTGGCTGGGTTATTCAGGAACGCAAGCAGGCTTTGAATGTAGCTGTACGCACCGGCAAAGCTGTCTGATGGAAAACTCGGGGCGCCCGCGACGGGCGCGGGGTTGATGCCCGGTGTGGCGGTGAAGAGACGAAGGTCCTGGCTCAACCAGAACTCGTTATTCTGCGCCGGGTTGATGTTGGTGTAATAAGGATCTGCGCCCGATATCAGTTCGAATTCGGTAACGGCCGCTGCACCCAGCAACGGATTGCCCCCAACATTAACGACTGCATTTAGCACCTCCTCGATCGGATTGTTGCCCGGAGCCGGGAACGCGCCGAGGGTCGCATTCGTGAAACGGACGTCGAATGGAAAGCGAATGCGCTGAGGAATCGTGGTGTTCGTCGGTAGCTCGAACCTCACTCCGGAACTGTCAGGTGTCAGTTGGAGGCCGGGCAGATTTCTGAAAGCTCCGGAGAAGACGGGCGCGCCGATGCCGAGTCTATTGAACGAGTTGATATTGAAGCCTTCCAACACCAGCCAGAACGCATTCGGGAAAGTTCCATTGCTTGTCGACGCGATCACGTCCGTCACTTCGTCGCGACCGAATGTGCTCTTGTTAACCCAGAACGAGAGAATGCCAAGCGGAAACGGGTTATCGAGATTGCCGGTCGTGATCGTGGACGTGCCGGGGAAAACGGTGTCAAGCAGTTGCTTGAAGAACGGGAACGGATCAGCAGTGTCTCCGGTCAGATTCCGATAAACGCCGCCCAGGGTCGGAGCCGCTGCAGCGATAATGGCGTTGACGCTGAAGCCTAGTTGGGCGAAGAGATACCAGATAAACAGCAGCGAGCAACCAGTGATCGCATCTGGTCCATCATCGGTGGGATTGATGTTGTTTACGAAATCAGCGCGCGGGCTGTTCAGCCACGTGTTGCTGTTGGTAAAGCCGGCTGGTGGATTGCCGAAGCCGTTGACTGCGAAGAACTGAGCGGCGAGGAAGCGCGAAAGACCTTCGCCCTCGCTACCTTCAGTATTAGTCCCATACCAGCCTCGCCCCTGCGCCCTCATGAATTGTTCAACCATCTCGGAAACGAGCAGGTAGCGAACAAAGGCAGCATTACCGTTAGCTGGATTGATAGTGACGGTAAGATTGCCACCGCCAAGACTCCATGATGCACCGCCGCCATTCTGTGTGACGTTAACGGGAATCGTGAAATTCACGTCGAGGGCGATGTTGCCGAACCAACCCGACATGAGGTTGAAGTCGTTTTCGCACGCAGCGATCACGGCGTTGGTGCGTGCCGGCTCTGGTCCGCCGGGATTAAGCGGCGCGGACAGTGAGTCGTCATACTGGAATCGGTAGTGTGCAGTGACACCGCCATTAGTGAGGCCATTAGTAGTAAGAGCCATGATCGTTATTCCTTTAATTTGGACTTGGTGCCTGGTAGACCGAAGTTATTGGCATAATTGCGCCACTTCAAAAATTGACGTGGTGCGACTCAAACAGGCAAAGCCTATGAGCGCCCGCGGCTGGCTTTTTGCCCTTCATATATTTATGTCAGGTAAGTGAGTTTTGTTTCGTTAGACCATCAAGGAGTCAGACGCACCGCCACCGAGGTCAAAAGCCTTGAGTACAAAGATATCTATCTCGTGGGCCATATCTTGGACTGATGGAGGCTTACGCTTATGCCGTGCAGTTTCATGATGAGAAGTTTTCTACGCCACCGTTCAGACGGGTGATTACTCGCGTTTCATGCTCGTAACTCAGCGTACTCACCGTGCCTGTGGCGAGCGCGAACAGGCGTCCATCCTCAGGAGGCAAACCCAACCAACAGCACGAGAGGATGCGGAGTATGTGTCCGTGTGCGAAAAGGAGCACGTCGCCAGGACTTGCGACTACTTCGTCGATTACAGCTTGAGCTCTGTCTGCAACCTGCTGGATGTTTTCTCCGCCGGGTACTCCGTCATTCCACAGCGACCAGCCTGGTCGTACTTTTCGGATATCATTCGTTGTGCGTCCCTCGTATTCTCCATAATCCCATTCCTGAAGCTTGGGATCCTGCTTCGCAGTTTCGCCAAAGCCGGCGAGCCGGCAGGTTTCACGTGCACGGAGCAGCGGACTCGTCAACACAACAGCGAAGTTGTGGTCCTTCAGAAATTTTCCTATCTGGATCGCCTGGTGCTCGCCTTTTTCGGTTAAGGGAATATCGGTTCTTCCCGTATGTTGGCCAGAGAGACTCCATTGAGTTTCTCCGTGACGCACGAGCCATAATTGCGCACGCTTGCTGGAGTCTTGTGTTGTTTTCGGCACTAACACGGAGCTCATCTGATTTGTATCCATCGTGTCGGAAGATTGCCAATAACAGCTCTATAACTATTAGCGACACTATTATCCTGTAGGAGTCGATGGGAGTAAAAGACTGTTAGGTCTGGTTGCGACGGTGGTTCAACCGTGAGAATTCAACATGAGGATTCCCATGTGTCCAGGGCAACTCGGTATTTTCTGCGTCTCCACCCAACTCCCACCATGACGCTCGAAGACTGCGTCCCCGAAGATGTCATTGAACGCTCCATCACTCGCAGTCAGCTTCTGCTCGTCGATGAATTTTGAAGTAAGGACCGAATTGTCGCCCCGCTGGAGGCGCGCCGCGTGCAACACCTCTCTCAAGGAATCGTAGAGCTTGTGCTCTTTGAGGTAAGTGATGGCCGCAGCGCCTTGCAACGCCGGAATCGAATTATCAGCCTCGACCGGATGCCCACTGGCCTCCGCGCACCAGCGCGTCGGGCCGAGCAAACTGAGGTTAGTCCTGTTATAAATAAAGTCAATATCCGGATTGCCTTGTAAACCCAAAGTTGAAATGTCACCCAAATGCGCAAAGTAGAAATGTCACCTTCTAGTTGCGCAGGATACAGAGTTCACCACGGCGCTCTTTTGCTTGCATTGAGTTCTTGCTGAAGTAAAAGCGTCACCACTTGTCGTGCAGATCGGGATGTCAAAACACTTTATTTCTTTGACCTGCCGGTACGAAAAGCATTCCCGCCAAACGATCCGCCAGCCGTGAGTTCAACTTGCGAAGAGTCTGTTCAGCTTTTTCGGCTGAACGTTTGTCACCAACTTCCATATACGACAGTCCGAGGCCAAAGTGCGACGAAGCGAGGTTAGGTTGAAGCCGAACGGCAGTTTCAAACGCTTTCACAGCCTGGCGATAAGAACCAGTGCCGTAGTAAGCGCGACCCAGACCGTCGTTGATTTCAGCTTCACTGGGTCCAGTCTTTGACTTTGTTCTGTCGTCCAGCACTTTTGCTTTGACGCTATACAGGGCTTGCTTCAAAGGGTCGATCGCAGACGCGTAATCAGACAGTGCTAGATAAGCAACACCAAGGCGGAAATAAGAATCTGCATCAACAAATGCACGATTCAACTTAATAGCTTGTTTGAATTCCGCGATCGCGGGTTTATGCTCCGCGAGTGCCGAATACGCGAGTCCAAGCTTTGCATGGGCAATTGCATCCTGCGGGTTAAGGGCTACAGCCTGCGAGAGAGACTCAACGGCGTCTTTGTATTTTGCGGAAGCAAGACTGGCAATCCCTTTATTGAAGTAACCGGCAAACGAGTTCGTTTCGGTTGCGCCTGGATTGCTATTGGAAACCGGAGTCGCCACCGGAGTGAGCCTAATACTTTCAGTAAGCGGTACAGGCGGTGCTGCCTTGTTCTCAGGAGAAGCTGGTTTTTCCGTGCGCGCGTCAGTGGTGGTCGGAGATGCGTTACCGGGAATCGCAGCCACCTCGACTGGCCGTGTAAAATTGTAAGTGAGAACGCTGTACGCACTGGTAGGGTGATCTGAAAAAGCCGACATCAAGAAACGAGCATTGCGTGCGGCTGAAGTTGCCGCGTCGAAAAGCACCGGATTACCTGAAGCGGCTCGGGCAGCAGTGACAACTCCGGTCTGATCGATAATCAACTCGACCTGGACCGGACCAGAGGCTCTTGCGAGCTCTGCCTCCGCGGGATACTGCGGTTCTGGAATGGCAACCGCTGCCTTTCTGAGAACCTCTTCAGAAATCCGTAAGATCGCAGGCCTTACATCTTCTTTGCTCGCGTTTGCTTCGATGCTCTTAGGTGTTACTGGAGCGGGTTTCTCACTAACGTTTATGGGTGGCGTCGATACAACGACTGCTGGCGGCGCTGGAGCGGGCTTATTTTCAACTGCCGCTGCTTCAGCATCGGTACGCTGCTTCGAAGGTGCGGTGACAGGTGCAGCAGGAACACTCGGTTTGAGTGTCGCTGGACCATAGTAGTAGGTCAGCGTTCTGTAGGTGACTTGAGTAGGCTCATACGAGATGGTCCCATTCTCGTAGATGGCAATGGCAGTGGTCATTTTTTTCCAGTTGCCAAACTCATCAAGTTCGTAACTGTATTTTTCCTGGGAGAGGACGGAGCCATCATTGCCACGCAGGGTCATTTCAATGATGTTGCCCTTGTCATCGTATTTGTATTCCTCCTTGCCCGGGGCAGTTGCGCCTTCAACCGGGTAAGCTACGGAATCAATTTTTCTCCCCGTGGCGTCGTAAGTTGACACTTCTATAACGGATTTCGGTAATTCCACCTGCTTGCCGTTTCTGGTAACGATGTTTGCGGTCTCAACTCGAACACGCCGAACCGGACCTTTCAAACCATCTTGTTCTCGGTTGCCGCTGGCGCTTCCAGCTACTGGGGTAGCTGTGGCATTGGTTTGTGCGGTGCTGGTGTAGGCGAAAGAACAGAGCGCAATCAGGAGGATTAATAAATGCTTCATGGTTCTTTTCTCCCGAACTGGTTGGCTACCCTGACCACGACTGTTTCCGTGCGTGAAGTTCCTGGAGGATAGCGGCGTTGTCTGGCAATGTGGAGTGCAGTTGCTTCGAATGCTTCTGCTCCTGGCTGTCGATTTCCTATCTGAGCTCCGGCGACACGTCCATCCTCGACGGTGAGCTGGACAGAGATCTCGACGTATTCTTTTCTGGCCACGGTAGGCTCCGGAGCGGGTTGAGGAACTTCGGCTACAACAGGCAGTGCCGGTGATGGAACGGCTTCTGGTTTAGGAACGGTAAGAGGCTCTTTTGCTTTAATCGATGGCGGCGTCTCAATGGATTGACCCGGTGATCCAAGGGAAAAACCAAAGTCTCCAATCAGAGGCGCTGTTGAAATCGTCGGATCCGTTATCGGTTTCGTTACCGGTTCCGACGCATCAGCGGCTGCGGGCTTCGCGGCTTGAATAACTTCAGTTTGAGTTGGGACTGCGGTAACTACAGAAACTTCGGGGGTATTCATGAACGAGGCAATTCCGACAAGAGTCGCTGTTCCTAAGAAAACAGCAGCTAATTTGGCCAATAGTTTGCGGTAAGTAGAGAGATATACAGCCGGTTTTAATCCGACTATAGAGGGCAAGGTCTGTGTTTCGGCGTCTTTACGGGACCGAAAAGGAATTGGGATCTTCACTGAAAACTTCCCCCCTTGAATTGACGGCGTCGGATGTTATGACGCCTTAAGCTACCCACGAAGGTGCTCTCAAACCGCAACGACCCGCTGTTATATGCGATTGGTTAGTGAATTCCTGGTGAATGGCCGGGAACAGCTTATCAGCAGGCAAACTAGAAATATCGAACCGGATAACGCAAGGTGCCGGGGACTAAACGTTGGTGGGTCGTATATACACCCGTGCGCGGAAGGTGTCAACGCAAGGCAGTATGCAAGGAGCTGCTTGCGACTAAACTTTTTGCTGCTTCTTCTTGCTCCGGCTCGCAAGCCGAAACTTTTTCATTCCGGCAACAACCAGGTCCTGTGCGCGCTCTGGACCAAGGCGATTCAGAACTTCAAATCGTTTTCCCTTCGTTTCATTGTAGGAGATGAAGAACCTCTCAATCTCATGCAGCAGGTTGCTGTTCAGATCGCCCAGAAAACGAACGTGAGAGTGGTTGCGCGAATCTGCGGCGACGGCGATTAGACGATCATTGCGCATGGTCTTTTGCTCTTCCGTCTGCTCGGCCTCGATTACCCCGATCAATTTCGCCGGCACCAAACAGCCAGTGAAGGCTGGCTCGTCCATGAGGAGCAAAATGTCCAACGCATCACCATCATCGCCTCTGGTTGACGGAATGTATCCGAAGTCAAAAGGGAACACATTACCGACTGGCAACATCCCCGATAACTTGAACAGCCCAAGTTGTTCGTCGTACTTGAACTTATTACGGCTACCCTTCGGAGTGTCGATAATGGCATTCAGATGCCCTGATTCTTTATCGAGTGCGGCGAGTCTAATCATTTCTTTTAGTGACCATACGCTACTCCTTAACCGTTTTTATTTCTCTTCATGTTGATCGATCTGCGCGACGACCTTTTCCAGTTCCGTCTCCTGAGCTAAAACTGTCATATCCTCATCAGGCTCAATTTCGACGCCCACCTTCTCCCCGATGGCCTGTAACATCATGAGCATTTTTGTATTCTCCTGCTCGCTCAGCAGGTTGATTTGTAGATCGAGATGATTCCGTCGCTCACTAATTCGCGTGTCTTGATTCTGACTAATCAAAATGAACGTAGAGAGGAAAATCGCCTCAAGAGATACAATGAAAGTCAGAAAAGTGAAGGGAAAGGGATCGATATGCTTCACACCGGGAACAAGATTGATCGCGATCCAGCCTGCGAAACCGATAACGTGAACCCAAACAAATGTCATACTGCCGCAGAACCTTGCAATCATCCTCGCAACGCGGTCTGCGGTAGTTCTTTCCTGGTTGGCAGCTTCCTCGAGTTTCCGCACCACCTCAATGTTTCGCTGCGTAAGCTGCTCGACCGATCCAGTACGAATCGTGTATTTGGTTAACTTGGTTGCAGGAGTAGTCATGCTGGTTTAATTCGGATGAGGCTAACCTCGATTTATGATCGTCGTCTCTTCTTCGTTGCTGATTTCTTAGACCGTGACTGACGTTTTGAAGCTGACGATTTAGAAGCGCCCTCAGTAGCGGATGCAGTTTTCTTACCAGCACGTTTTTTAGTTGCGCTCTTCTTTTTCGCCTTTTTAGCCGCGCCTTTTTTTGCCGGTGCAGACTTCTTACTACTAGAACTCGAACCCAGTCCGACAAACTCGGCTATGCGAGAAATAATCCCCTTTTTCTTCCCAGTGCTCTTTTGTGCCGGGCGGCCTTGCTTACGCGCCTTCTCAGCTTCCATTCGTTGTCCCAACGCTTCGATTTCTTCATCACTCAACGCATCATCAGCCTTATCGAAGAGTTCGTTTTCCTCTTCATCGACATGGTGCTCGACGTTTTCTCGCAACACCTTAGCCTGCGCCTGCCATTCATCATTCGCGGTCCTGGCTCGGCTCAATTTGGCTAGCAGCGTTTTGACCATCTTATGCTCTTCATAGGCCTCCAAAGTTAAATCGTGCGTTTCCTCGGGCGTCTCAAGAGCTGGATAAAAAATCGTTTCTTCAATATGAGTGTGCAACTCGAGCTCGGTCTTGATCTGAGCAAAAACACTTAGCTTGGCTTTGCCGCTCGCAGCTTCCAATTCATCAAACAGCCCGCTAACTTTCTTATGATCGGCTTTCAGTAATTCAAAAGCATCCATAGTTCTCTCCTTAGTTCCTTTCGTTCAATGGAAGAGCTTGATACCGCCTCAAGCAAATGTAGGACCATCTTGGGCCTCATCCGTGTAGATGGACCTTTGGCTTTTGACGCACGCACTTGGAATCAACAAATGCCAATAAAAGCTTATGAATTCAGCGGCGCGCTGGCGACGGTATCGCGACACGGGTTCGTTCTATAGACGAGCAACCTAAAGGGCTACAAAAGCCAGGTCAAGTTCAGGAATGTATGAGCTTGATACAGGAAACGGTGCTGAAGATTAGCCTTCGGAAATCAAATCATTAGGGGATCAATGACTCCCAGACAAGAATCATTTGGGGTTCAAAATACCCTGTTAGTTCTGACAGTATCGCGTTATTGGTGGCGCGAATACTGTTTGGCAAAACGAGTTTCGGCGGTTGCGATGAAGCGAGCGCAAATAAACGAGTTTAGAAGCAGCCGCACAGGTCATCTGATGCGAACTCGTTGAAACAGAGTGGAGCGCCCCGCGGATGGTCCAAATTTCAGTTGGAAGTTGAGGAGATTCACCATGTCGGAAAAAGAGAATGAGACACTTGACGAGACTAAAGGATCGACAAGCCGATTAGCCGAAGCCACAGATCCTTTTGTTGGCGCAGTCGACTTGACTTCACCTGCGGTTCCACCCGGTGTGGATCGGCGGAAGTTTTTGATGAGAAGCGCTGTGGTCGGTGCTGCAGCGATGATGACGGGCAAGAGCCTCCTGGCTGCGGAGAGAACAACCGAGGCGGTCAAATCACTGCCGGTGTTCTCGACCTCTAGAGGACTGTTTCTGCAGTTGTCGTCGAAGGGGCCCATCATGATAACGGCTGACGAGTTCTACAAAGTTGGGCCCGGCCCCTCGAGCTCGCACACGATCGGCCCGATGCGCATTACGTATGATTTCTACGAACGCTGCACGAAGCTGCCCGCCGACAAACTCGCGAAAGCAACCGCGCTTAGAGTTAATCTATTCGGCAGTCTCAGTGCCACAGGCAAGGGCCACGGCACGGAACGAGCAACGTTGGCAGGTTTGATCGGTATGGAACCAGCCACTGTCGACCCCCTGTTTCTTGACAGCCTGCGCGACAAGCCTGACCAGTCGTTCAAAGTTAAGCTCGGCGGAAAAGAGATCCCTGTCTCACTCAAGGACGTCGTCTACGACGCTACCAAAGGCGAATTCCATCACCAAAACACCATGGTTTGCCATCTTCTTGCTGGTGACGAAGATCTGTTCTCGTTGGAGTATTACTCCGTCGGCGGCGGATTCATTGAGTGGAAAGGCTATACGCCGCCGAAAAAGAATGCTCCGAAGTACCCGTTCGAGACGATGAAGGAGCTTCGCGCGCATGCGGACAAAAACAAGTTGTCCATCGGACAAGTGATGCTCGCGAATGAAATGTCGATTTCCGGCAAGAGCGAAGCGGAAGTAAATGCGTTCATCGACAAGATAATCAACGCGATGCTCGCGACGGTAAAGGCGGGGCTGGCCGTGTCGGAAGATGACGTACTTCCGGGCCCGATCAAGCTGCACAGCAAAGCAGCGACGGTCTATAAGCGCGCGATGGACGAGGAGAATTTGGGCGACCGCGGAGTGGGCCTGCTCTCTGCTTGTGCGATAGCCGCTTCTGAAGAGAACGCTCGCGGCCACCTGGTCATCACCGCTCCGACGGGCGGCTCAGCCGGAGTCATGCCCTCCCTTGTCTACGCCCTGATGGAAGGACGCAAGATCTCGCGTGAAAAGGTCCGCGAAGGAATGCTCGCCGCTCTCGGGGTAGGCTATCTCTGCAAACATCATGCGACGTTGTCGGCAGCCGAGGGCGGCTGCCAGGCTGAGATCGGTGTAGCTTCCGCTATGTCTGCGGCGTTGGTCGCCACGGCGCGCGGAGCTGAGGCGCGGGTAGTGGAGAACGCCGCGGAATCAGCCCTCGAGCATCACCTCGGCATGACCTGCGACCCGGTGGCCGGATACGTGCAGGTCCCGTGCATTGAAAGATGTGCGTTCGGCGCCGTCAAGGCTTGGACAGCCTACGCCATCGCCAGTAACGAGATCGCAAACCGTCACCGCATAGGCCTCGACGAAACCATAGCGGCTCTGGCTCAGACCGCCAAGGAAATGAACAGCAAGTACAAGGAAACCAGTGAAGCCGGCCTGGCTCTCTCGGTAGTCCTTTGCTGATCGAGTCGTGGATCCGACGGTACTCGTAGTGCCGTCGGTCCCGCCTATTCAAGACATGGTTTGCAGATGCGCAAGTCTAGCGTTGCTGCGGCCCGTTAGACGGAGGTTGAAGATGTCGACACGCCGCGCATCCATCGCGATCACAGTTAGCTTAGCGTTAACGTTGCTCTCAATCTCTGCTAGTGGACAATCAACGCCTACCCAGGCTGTCAATTCCGATAAGCCAACCGTTGCGGCCCAGGGTCCTCGTCCAGTCAACCAGGAAAACAAACTAGTCGACGATCCACCCAAACCAGGTGATCCCAAGCCAGGTGATCTTGAGTCTCAGGTGGCAGCCGTGAAGGCTGAGAACGAAGCGTTTCGAGAATCGCTTCGCAAGATGGAGGAGCAGCAGAAGGTTCTATTGGAAATGGTGGACCGTTTGCAGCGTAGACTTGACGGCGTCGCGATCGCGGATGTGTCGGGCACTGCGCAGCCATTGGGCTCGCCGAAAGAAACTGAGGTCCCAGCGCAGGCGGTGCCGGCAGCGGTAGCGCTCTCGCCGTCTGATTCAACGGCTCAACCGAAACCAGCGGACGACGATCGTTACCAGGATGGAATCGTTATCTGGAAAAACTCCGACGACGCGAAGGTGCCTTTCCTGCTGAGGTTCAACAACAATACCCAGATTCGATACCTCAACACACTTAACAGCGACGACACCTTCACTGACCATCTGGGAGTTGTCCGCGAGGTGCATAGACGCAACGATATTACTGTGAACCGCTCTATGTTCATCCTTGGTGGCTACATGTTCTCAAAGAAGCTGCAATATAGCCTCACGGTCTGGACTTCCGCTGGGGCCGCTTCCATTGTTGTAGCCGGGAACATTGGTTACCGATTCAATAAGGCTCTCACGATTACCGGAGGTTACACGGGCGTTCCAGGCAGCCGATCACTTGTCGGCACTTTCCCATTTTTTCAACAAACCGATAGGAGCATGGCGGACAACTTCTTTCGCCCTGGCTTTACCCAGGGGATCTGGGCCAACGGAGAACCGGTAAAGGGTTTGAACTATCTGGTGTTCGTGGGCAACGGACTCAATACTCTGAGCATTACGGCAAACAAGATCGATACAAGTTTGCTTTTCTCCGGCAGTACCTGGTGGGAGCCGCTGGGTCCCTACTCGGAACCCGGCAAATCGCGTCAGATGTACGACGATTATTTCGCCTCCAGTAAGACGCGCATTCGGCTCGGCACCAGTTTTACCAGATCCCGGGAAGACCGCTTTTCAGATATCGACCAGTCAAGCCCCGACAACACTTCAATTTACAACTCCGATGGGGTGCTTGCTTTCTCGACCGGCGCTTTTGCGCCGGGTGTGACCGTCCAGGAAGCCACGTATAGAATGTGGGCGATGGACGGCGGCCTCAAAAAGAGCGGTTTTTCGGTCAACGGGCAATACTTCATGCGCTGGCTAAGCGACTTCAAAGCCGACGGTCCGCTTCCATTAACATCTACATTCGACCACGGCTTTGAGTTGTCGTCGGGCAAGTTTGTTGTCCCTCAGAAACTGATGCTGTATGTCCGCGGCTCAAAAGTCTTCGGACAATTTGCCAACCCTTACGAGTATGGAGCTGGAGTCAAGTGGTATTTTCTGCCAACCGAGCGTTTGTGGGTGACCGGCGAGGTTATGCGAGTTAAGGGAGCTCCTTACAGCGGCGCATTTAGTCCTTACACCGCGGGAATGTCCGGCTGGGTTCCGATGGTCCAGACGATCCTTGCTTTTTAACATTCGAAGACAAAAAGTGAACGTACAGCCTTGTCGACGAGTGCGCAGCTTTTTACAGTTTATTCGTACCGCAGTGCGCTCGCACCACGAGTGACATGGAGCTCCAGTTTTGCTGAAGATAAGAAAAGTACATGTGCGGCAAAGGGTCTCGGCTTACGGTCCAATACCTGGCGCTGAGATGGCCCGTGCGCTCAGTACCAACACGAAGCCACCTCGATAAGGCTCTCGAGAGAAGTTGAAGGAGGACGTGCCTAAGCAGCGTGGCCTAGATCAAACCCATCTCTCTTGCTTTTAAGGCTGCCTGAGTGCGGTCGCGCACTCCCAACTTGCCGAGCACATTCGTTACATGATTTTTAACTGTGCCCTCAGCCAGAAAAAGCTGGTTACCAATTTCACGGTTTGTTGCACCAGTAGCAATCAATGCCAGTATCTCTTGTTCGCGATCGGATAGTGGTTCGATCAGAGTTTGAGCTGGTGGACTTCTCTTCGTAGTCAACCGAGCGAATTCTGCCACCACCTTGGCAGCAATCGACGGCTGCAGAAACGACTCGCCGCGAGCGGCAGCGCGAATTGCTTCTGCTAATTTTTCTGATGGAGCATCTTTCAACAGATAGCCAAGAGCACCCGCACGAAGTCCATCAAACACCATTTCATCGTCATCAAAAGTAGTTAGCACAATCACACGGGAATCAGGCTGTTCGTGATGCAAGCGACGCGTCGCTTCAACGCCATCAAGCACCGGCATCTGCAAATCCATCAACACGACTGCGGGTTTGAGCGTTCGACAGAGCTTGATCGCTTCCTCGCCATCGCCTGCTTCGCCGACGACTTTAAGGTCAGGCTGCACCGACAACAATGTTCGTAAACCTTCGCGAAATAGTGGCTGATCGTCAACCAGCAAGATCGTTATTGGGTTCATGTTGGCAGCTTCACCTCGAGGCCGAATCCTCTTCCGACCGCCGTCTGTATCTGCACTTCTCCATGTAACAGTTGAACTCGTTCGCGAATGCCCGAAAGGCCGAAACCCGTTCGTACAATGTCTGTGCCAACTCCATAATCCTTGACCCTCAACAGTACCAAATGCTCTCTCGTATAATCCAAAAGCACATCAACGCGTGTAGCCTTCGCGTGCTTGTCCACATTCGTCAAAGCCTCCTGGGCTGTTCGATAAAGAGTTAGCTCCGCTTGCGGACTTAGAACGCGAATCGTACCCGTGACCTCAAACTTTGCGTCTCTCCCAGCCGCGTTCCATTGTTCAACCAAATGTTTCAATGCTGCTGGCAACGGACGACTTTCTATGGGCGCGGAACGCAGCGCTGCCACCGAACGGCGGATTTCGGCGAGTCCTTCCTGGGTGAGAGTTTGAGCCTTCGTCAAATGGTCTAGAGCGCGCGCCCGATCCTGCTGAAGAACGGTCTGTGCCGCGCCGATCTGAACGTTAACTACCGTCAAATAATGTCCCACGCTGTCGTGTATTTCGCGTGCGAGGCGATTGCGCTCTTTAGTGATGGCCAGATCTTCGATCTGTGCGGCGCGCTCACGCAATCGCTGGTTAGCTGAGGCTAACTCTGTTCGCGCCGCGCGCTCACTCGCTGCGACGCGCGTGAAGACAACGACGAAAACAATCCCAACCCCATAGACGATGGCAATGGCAATGGCGTCAATCCAACGACTTTTTAAGAGAAGTGGCATAACCAGGGTGACGTAGATGAGGAGACAGACGGGGATCATTGCCGAAGTTGAGAGCAACAATGCGCTTTGACCCGCCAGCGGCAGCAGGACAAGCGACAACTCTCCCGCCGAACCGCGCAAGAGAATGAGGGTGCCGGCAAGTAATAGCTGAACGACGAAATACATAAGTCGTCCCGGAATGGATTCAGAGCGCCGGAGCTGGGCGAAGCCAAACGTGCCGATCACGAGATACATCACCGCGATGACAATCAGGGCGACGATCTCCCAGGGCGGAACGGTTTTCCCCGAGTAGATTAATGCGGTTATTGCCGAAGCGTATGAAGCGCAAACCACGAGGAGAAACGCAATGTTGCCACTGCCGAAAAAACTGAAGCTGTCACTAGTCCTGGTGGTCATGAATCGGAGCGGCACGGGTGAATGGCAGACGAGGCCACTCTAATACAAGTGCATTAATCTCGAAAGTGACTTTAGTCATGACTTGCGAAACAGGTCACGAGCAATTTGTGACCAGAGAAAGTGACGAATGGCACATCTGCAATCTTATCGCGCCGGTGTATTTATGGTTCAAGCCGCTTCATCGGCAGCGGCTAATCTTAACTCTCCAGAGGAGAAGCGATGCCGCAATCTTTCGTTTCGACTGACGCGCAGACTTCGGATGAAATCGAAGTGTTTCCTGGTATTCACGAACGCCGCCAATTTATCCGCGGCTCACTGTCGGTGGCGGCTGCGCTCCTCGCGCTTAAAGCCATCACGACGAGAACCGTCCTCGCACAAGCGAGTAAACCAACTACTAAGCGCGCAGCCGACAAGCTGGCGTGGGATGAATTTCTTAAACAGGCAATTCCGATGGCGCAACAGCTAATCAGCAGTTCTGAGTTTAGCTTTGACGAGTATCTGTATCGTATCGGTTCCTTAGCAACACGTCTGAAAGAGATACCGGACAGTAAGCTATGGCCTTATACCGACGTTGATCGACGTGTTTGGTTTGGGCCAAGCTTCAGGGGAACGCCGTTCTTCATTATTCAATGGCGAATGGAGCCAGGCGCGTTTCTTCCGCCCCACAATCATCCGAACGCTAGTGTGTGTACGTTGTCATTCGAAGGTGAAGTGTTGCAGCGGAACTTCCAGATCATAGGTGAGGCGCCGGATTACACTTCCGGCAAGGCCTTTCGAGTTAGAGAAACGCGCCGCGAAACCATGGAAGCAGGTCGGATCAATACGCTGTCTCCAACTCGCGACAACATTCATTGTTTCAAGGTTGGGAAAGTAGCGGCGCGTGGAATTGACATTAATACGGTCCATTCCAAACCAGGGCCATATAGTTTTCTTGAAATGAACGAAAAGCCTATCGACTCAGACAATCGAATCTATGAGGCGACGTGGAATCCCCAAATGGGCCAGCCAAAGAAGGCCTAACATCGCACCAGTCCTGCTAGCCACGGAACCTTGGTCCATCAACCTGGACCGCGGGCCAACAGTTTCGTCTCGGTGCGATTGGCAATGGCTGGGAAGGCGGACGTGCTTACCTGCCGAATGACGCACCACCGAATACAGACGTCACGTTCAATTTTACTGTTGCCGCGCCGTCGGTCCGGGCAACTACAACTTCCGCTGGCAGATGCTGCAAGAGGGAGTTCAGTTCTTTGGCGACGCGACGACAAACATTTCGATCACAGTGCTGTCGTGGAGCAACAACGCTCAGTTATCAACTTCACCGTGTCGGCGCCTGGGGTAGGGAAACAAATTTCCAGTGGCGCATGGTCCAGGAATGCGTTGAATGGTTCGGCGCGGTAACTGCGAACGTGCAGGTGAACGTGAAGCTACCGGCTTGCCTGAGGTGCTAATGTTGTTCGTAAGGTCGATGTTGGAGAGAGTCGCGGATTAATCCGTGGCTCTTGTGTGCTTTAGGGACTTTAGTCCGCTGGTGCTTGGCATGAGATGGTTTCCATCTCCAGCTAATGCCGAATGCCAGAAATGGCTGAGGCCCTGTCTCTCCATGGACTCTCGTTCCGAAGCTCGCATCGACTTGTAAGTTCTGCCCGATTATGTAAGCAAGGCCGCCATCAAGAATCGCAGTGGTTTTCCCATCGCTCATTTCCGATCTACTCGGCCACACGATCCAAAGCGTTACGGGCACATATGTAGGACGCGAGTCTCTTCTGAGTTACTTCGTGAGGTTCACTTGCTGTCCTCCACTCGTCGTATATTGAACTGCAAGTTTTCTGAGTCGAGTAACGGTTTCATATGCGCATGTGAATCGCCTTCAAAGCCGGAGCACTAAACACGGCTCTTGGCTTTGGTTTCGCCTTGCCCACCATACCTCCATAGGGGTATAAGACTGCAGCTTTCTCACGATGCTCAAAGGGGTTGGCGCCGCAACGTACGAAACGAGACAGTACAAAAACGGCGCGTTACTTCGAATCTGGCCGAACTAAATTTCTGTGTTTAAGCCCTCCACCTTGGTGTGAATCTCACTTCAGTTGGCCTTTCCTCTATCTTTTATTGTTTATTAAACCTTGATCTGCTAGAGTCCCGGTCACTGCGAAGAGTACCGTTCCTCGAGTCGTTCCTTTGGATAATTACCAGCCGGAAAGGGAGGCCTTTTGATCGGCCAGACCATCTCTCACTATCAAATCGACGAGAAAATCGGCGAAGGAGCAATGGGCGAGGTCTACCGCGCACGCGACCTCAAACTCAATCGCGCGGTGGCGCTCAAGTTCATACCGGCGGCGCTGGTTAACGAAGCTCAGCGGCTGGCGCGTTTCGAACGAGAAGCGCAGTTGTTGGCGGCGCTAAACCATCCAAATATTGCGGCCATTCATGGTGTGGAAGAACACCAGGGCAAACCGTTTCTGGTGATGGAACTTGTCGAAGGCGAAACGCTTGCGGATCATTTGCTGGCCGGAGAACTACCGATTGCAGATGCGTTGCGCCTGGCGTTACAGATTGCCGAGGCCCTCAAAGCCGCTCACAAACGGGGAATCATTCATAGAGATCTCAAACCGGCAAATATCAAAATCAACCCGGACGGCCTAATCAAAGTACTGGACTTCGGATTGGCCAAACAGTTTCAGGATACAAGTGAAGAAATTGATACTGAGGCTGCGACCCTTCATGCTTTAACGATGGCCGGGGGAGTCATCGGCACTCCCGCTTACATGTCACCGGAACAAGCACTGGGCCAAGTCGCAGACAAACGGGCTGACCTCTTTTCTTTCGGCGCCATTCTCTATGAAATGTTGACGGCGCAAAGAGCCTTCTCCGGTCCGACACTGGCGGCCATCATACACGCTGTTCTCTCAACCAATCCTACCTCACCGCGACGACTGCGACCGGCTATTCCTGTCGAACTGGACGCGGCAGTGATGAAGTCGTTGAATAAGAAACAGGAACTTCGCCAGCAAGATGCCGATGAGCTCTGCCGGGATCTGGGGCGGATGTATGCGACTCTGACTTCACAATCAGTAGCTGCCACGGCTTCGCCAGGTCGAGCATTTCGCAATCCTGCCCGGCGTTTCAAAACCTGGAAGACGGAGGACCAGCGAGTAGCTTTAATCGCCGCGGCGTTAGTGGTCGTGATCGTAGTCGGCGCCGTTGCCACAGTCGCTCTCAAACAGCGTGCAGTGGTGGTCGCTGGGCCCAGTGCGGCCGTCAGCTTAAAGCCGCTTGATGCCAACGCCAGCACCTACGAACTGTTCCAGCAAGGATCAGCTTTTTTGGAACGCTACGACAAAGATGAAAACCTGAACGGTGCGATGCAGGATTTTCAAACCGCGCTCGCCAAAGATCCGAACTATTCGCCGGCGTACTCCGGACTCGGCCTGGCCTACTTGCTGAAGTACCTGGTAAACCGCGATAAGCAGTTGGTGGATACTGCTTTCTCAAATGCGAAGCAGGCCGTCGACCTTAATGGGCAGCTCGCCGATAACCGAGTGACCCTCGGACGGGTGTTGGTCGAAAAGGGCGAGTATGACAACGCCGAAGTTGAGTTGAAGCAGGCGTTGAATCTCGACCCTCTCAATGCCGGTGCGCATCGCGGGCTCGGGGATCTTGAGCGAGGTAAAAAGAAGTGGGCGGAGGCGGAGGCTCTTTACAAGAAAGCAATAGAACTCCGCCCGAACGATTGGGACCTGCCTCTTGCGCTGGGCAACTTCTATTTCCGCCAATCGCGCTACGCTGAAGCAGAACAGGCGTTTGCAGAGGTGACCCGGTTGGTGCCGGACTGCTACTTGGGTTACCGCAATCTCGGCGTCGCTTATCACATGCAAGCCCGCTTTGCCGAGGCCTCGGCTGAATTTCAAAAAGCGTTGAAGATCAAACCCTCAGCCATCACTTATTCGAATCTTGGGACGAGCCTCTTTTTTCAAGGTCTTTACACACAGTCGGTTGTTGCAATGGAGAAGGCCGTCCAGTTGGGAGCGAATAACACACAGAACTGGATTAACCTGGGCGACGCCTACCGGTGGACGCCCGGCAATGATGACAAAGCTAAAGATGCCTATCGAACAGCCATGGGTATGATTCGAGGCGAGCTGGCAGCCAAACCAAACGATGCCGATCTAAGAAGCCGGCTCGCTCTCTGCATGGCGAAGATTGGCGAGAAGAAGGAGGCTTTGGCGGAGGCGGCGGCTGCAGAAGCGCTGGACAGGACCGCCTCGGTTTTGTCGCGGCTGGTGATAGTTTACGAAATCTGCCGGCAAAGAAAGCAAGCGCTCGACACTATGGCTGCAGCTTTGAAAGCAGGATATTCAATCGATGAATTTCGCCGTGATCCGGAGTTGTTGGAACTCAGAAAAGATCCCAACTTTCTCAAGCTCGTTGCGACGCTTCCGGACCAACCTCATAAATAGAGAGGTGGCGTCCGCAACGGTTTACCACCAAGGTGGTTTTCGGCTGTCACCGAGAAACCGCCACAACAGAAAGGATGCTCCCATGCCTACAAATTATTCCCTCGACGTCGCTTTTTCATCTACCACACGCTCGATACCAAATAACTCCACGCGGCCGATCCTGGCCATGGGCTATGGGTTTTCAGAACAGGCGCCGGGAGGTAGCTGGCACGAGCAGGGCCAGGGCGTTCTGTCTGTGAGAGCCGGCTCCCCGGTTGTTTTCACTGCGTTTGATACAGCACCTGGCAATGCCCAGAAGGTTACGACTTTCGAGGTCGACTTTCCCAATAAGAATAATCCCTTCGTGGATGAACATGGCAAGCCGATAGGGACTCCGAGTTCGATAGTGGTCACTGGCAACAACATAGCTAGCCAGAACGGTCAAAGCGCGGGTTGCAACGTGGTCGGCTTGTATTCGATGATCGGTCCCTACTACATCAATGCGGCTATCGGCTCAAAGATCGTATGCACGGTCAAAATCACACTGCGCAATGGACAAGTATTTCAAGTTGATCCCGAGATGCAGGTAGAAGGCGGCGGCATTGAGGTTGGTAAATCGACTTACGCCACTTAAGTTACGAGACAAGATTCATCATGCGAAACCAAACTGAATGCGTTCGGAAGGGTAGCGAGAATTGGCGTCCTGGTTAGACGCGGCGGTCGGGGTCCCAGCAGGAGCGCGAGAGAAGAGCGCTTTCAGGGCGGCTTGGCAACGCATCCGAGAGCATCATCTCGATGGCCCGTCAAACATCTCTGAGAAGTCCCTGCTTCTAATATTCACGAAGGCCGATGCTCGGCCACGCGATCGATAAAAGCGAAACAAAGAGGTACGCGCGTGAATCGCTCACGATCCTACGCAGAGCAATCGAAACACTTGACGAACCGTGGGAAGTGTAATTTTGTTTCAAGGAGGGGTCGGCTAATCGTTGTTTCATCATGGTTACATGGAGTATTTATCACCGATGAACCGCGGAGAAGTTAACTAGATGAAAAGATAGAGGCAAATAGAGTTAAGCTGGTGCCGAGGGCGGGAGTCGAACCCGCACGTCCTTGCGGACAACGGATTTTAAGTCCGCAGCGTCTGCCATTCCGCCACCCCGGCATGTCGTCCGTAACTCTAACTATACCAAGAATTTCCGTTTCACTAAAATAAGAAATATCTTAATGTTGAAACGTGGGTGCGTGGAAGATGCGTGACTACTACTATCAATTTTTACAAGGTTTAGACTCTATCGCCAACAACGAAAGACTATTGCGCCGCCAGAAACTCACTAGTTAGATTAAATTCGCGCTACGGAGTTTCCTCCGTAGCGCGCATCAATTTCCCGAAACGACTAGTCAACATGAGAATAGTCCCAAGCCATTGTTCAAAAGTTAAATTGTCTCGTACTTGCCTGAGTAACTTTTCCTCGGCGTCCAAAATTTGAACTGGTAGAAATATTGGTTCGACTAGTGCACAATATGCGCGTACGCAGAAGGCCGCCGCACCGGGTGCGCTCCCACAGAAGGCGCCTCTACACTTGTAACTAGGCATGCCACGCTGCGACCGACAAATCGGATCTTCGATCTCTTTCGTACACCTAATCGTTTAAGGGCGAGAATGGCTAGGGCATCAATGTTTCTGATTCCTTCAAAACAGTAACAGCCACAATTCCTACCGCGAATGTAACGTGTGTCCGAACACGAAACATTAATCAATGTCTAATCCCTTCTTCGAACATCCGATCCTGAATTCTCCTTATGAAATCCCAACCCGTCACTGGGAACTGGATGATCAGGGCCAGCCGACGCAAAAAACAATCGACGACCGCCGTCGCGCTTCTTTCATCACTCCAATTCCCAAACCAAAAAAGCGAAAGGGGTCTAGCGAACAGAGGCAGATTGTGTTTGACGAAGGCGAAGGACTATCAACTCAGGAACAAGCTTATGATCCAACGCCAATCATTAATGACCTTCGTCATCAAGTCGATCAGTGGCGCGCTTTGCCGAGTCCCAGTGATTGGCAAGTCACATCTGAAACAGCACATTTGCTTCAGCACTGGCGACACCACAAGTTCAACGACGTTCGTCCTTTTTTCTGCCAGATCGAAGCTGTAGAAACGGCGATCTGGTTGACTGAGGTTGCACCCACCATTGCTCGCGGAAAGGGTTTTCTCGAACTTCTAAAAAACGCGAATAACGACGCAAATCCGGAACTGATGCGCCTCGCATTAAAGCTCGCTACAGGTGCGGGGAAGACGACGGTGATGGCCATGCTGATTGCGTGGCAGACCATCAACGCAGTTCGTCGTCCGGGAACTAAGAAATTCACACGAGGGTTTCTCGTTGTTACTCCGGGACTGACCATAAAGGAGCGATTGCGTGTATTGCAGCCCAACGATCCTGACAGCTATTACGAGAGCCGCGAACTTGTGCCGAGTGACATGATCGAAGATGTGAAACGCGCGAAGATAGTCATCACCAACTATCACGCTTTCAAACTGCGCGAACGAATGGAACTGTCTAAAGGCGGTCGCTCGCTTCTTCAGGGGCGTGGCGAGCCGTTGAAGACACTCGAGACCGAAGGACAAATGCTGCAGCGAGTCATGCCGGAGTTGATGGGCTTAAAAAATATTCTCGTTCTCAATGACGAAGCGCATCACTGCTATCGCGAGAAGCCTGGCGCGACTGATGTTGCCGTTCTGAAGGGTGATGAAAAGGAAGAAGCTAAGAGAAACAACGATGCAGCGCGCCTCTGGATTTCAGGACTCGAAACAGTCAACCGGAAACTCGGGCTCGCACGCGTCTTCGATCTCTCGGCTACTCCCTTCTTCCTGCGCGGCTCCGGTTACGCAGAAGGTTCTCTGTTTCCATGGACCATGAGCGACTTCTCCCTGATGGACGCAATCGAGTGTGGCATCGTGAAGCTGCCCCGCGTTCCCGTTGCCGACAATATTCCCGGTGGAGAGATGCCGCGTTACCGCAATCTCTGGGAAAACATCCGCACTCGCATGCCGAAGAAAGGTCGAGGAAAAGCTAGCGACCTCGATCCGCTTAGCCTGCCAGTTGAGCTACAAACTGCTCTTGCAGCTCTTTATGGTCACTACGAAAAAACTTTCAAGTTATGGGAAGCTGCAGGCATTCATGTTCCTCCCTGCTTCATCGTTGTCTGTAACAACACATCGACGTCGAAGCTGGTTTACGATTACATCTCAGGCTTCTTCCAACAGAACGAAGACGGGACCTCTAAATTGGTGAACGGTCGCCTTGCCCTCTTCCGAAATTTTGACGAAGTCACCGGGAATCCTTTTCCGCGTCCGCGCACACTCCTAATCGACAGTGAACAACTCGAATCTGGAGAAGCTCTGGATGACAATTTCCGCAAGATTGCTGGTGACGAAATTGAACGATTTCGGCGTGAGATTTTCGAACGAGGCGGCAAGCTCGCCGATGAACTCAAACGAGGCAAGGAACTGGATGACGTCACGCTCTTGCGTGAGGTAATGAATACGGTTGGTAAACGTGGTCAACTAGGCGATTCAATTCGTTGCGTTGTGTCAGTTTCGATGTTGACCGAGGGTTGGGACGCTAACACTGTAACGCATGTGCTGGGCGTGCGAGCATTTGGTACTCAGTTGCTTTGTGAACAGGTGATTGGGCGTGCGTTGCGACGTCAATCCTACGAACTGAATGAAGAAGATCTTTTCAACGTTGAGTATGCAGACGTGTTGGGTATTCCATTCGACTTCACTGCCAAACCCGTCGTAGCGCCGCCGCAACCACCACGCGAAACAATTCAAGTCAAGGCAGTCCGCCCGGATCGTGACGAATTGGAAATTCATTTTCCACGTGTCGCGGGTTATCGCGTCGAGTTGCCGAGTGAACGACTCGAGGCAGAGTTCAACGATGATTCGATTCTCGAATTGACTCCAGATCTCGTAGGACCATCGATCACCCAGAACGCCGGGATCATCGGTGAGAGTGTCGATTTGAATCTTGAACATCTGGACGACCTGCGCCGGTCAACGCTACTTATGCAATTGACGAAACGGCTGCTTTACACGAAGTACCGAGATCCAGGCGAGGAAGCAAAGCTACATCTCTTTGGTCAGCTCAAACGCATTACAAGGCAATGGTTGGACAACTGTCTGGTCTGCAAAGGCGGCACTTATCCTGCACAATTGATGTATCAGGAACTCGCTGACATGGCGTGTGAACGTATCACTGCGGGTATCACGCGAAAACTATCTAAAGATCGTCCGATCAAGGTCGTGCTCGATGCGTACAACCCGACTGGCTCGACAATGCACGTGAAGTTCAATACGTCGAAGATGGATCGCTGGGAGACAGACGCTCGCCGTTGCCACATCAACTGGGTAATCCTCGACAGTGATTGGGAGGCGGAATTTTGTCGTGTCGCGGAAGCACACCCAAGCGTGAGGGCATATGTTAAGAACCACAATTTGGGATTTGAGGCGCCTTATCGTTATGGCTCAGAGACCCGCCAGTATCGGCCAGACTTCATCGTGCTCGTAAATGATGGTCACGGTGAAACGGATCTATTGCGGCTGGTAGTCGAGATCAAAGGTTATCGACGTGAAGATGCCAAAGAGAAGAAGAGCACCATGGATACTTACTGGGTGCCGGGTGTGAATAATGATGGCCGCTATGGTCGCTGGGCATTTGCCGAATTCACTGAGGTCTATCAGATCGAATCAGACTTTAAAGCGAAGGTTGAAGCCGAATTTAACAAGCTGATCGATTCCGTGCGCGACGGGGCAGTAGCCCGACCGTAAGGCAGGCCTCATACCTGGCATTGAGCGTCTAAGTTTCAATTGTCACTCGTGCAGAGTTAAGACATAATATGGGCAAACTCAAGAGCACTAAAAAACAATCAGTAAGAAAGTCCGTCGAAACCCTCATGCACGACGAAGCCTCACGCAAGAATATTCCCACGGCCGAATACCAATCCGTGATGCAAAAGGAAGAGCAGCGCCCTGTTCGGGTGTCGCTCAAGCGCAGTGCTACGGGATTGGATGATGAGAAAGCAAATCGCAACCGCGACCTCGATCCACAACTAGTTTGGCGTGGGAAGGACGAACAGGATTGGTCTGATCTCGTTGTTCATGCGCCACCGCTTTATATTCAGGAGAAGGTCCATCCCAAAGCACTCATTGACGATCTTCTGCGTCGCACGAAAGCGAACGAAAAAGCGGATGAGTCGCAGCCGGATCTGTTTGCGGATTTCAATGGCTTGCCGGACGAAAATGCGAAGACCGAGTTCTACCAGCACGACGCGAATTGGTCGAACCGCATGATCCTCGGCGATAGCTTGCAGGTGATGGCGAGTCTGGCTGAGCGTGAAGGACTTCGCGGAAAAGTACAGTGCATTTATTTCGATCCCCCTTACGGGATCAAATTCAATAGCAACTTCCAGTGGAGTACAACGAGCCGTGATGTGAAGGACGGCAATGTGTCCCACATCACTCGCGAGCCGGAGCAAGTCAAAGCCTTCCGAGATACTTGGCGGGATGGCATCCACAGCTACCTTTCCTACCTCCGTGACCGCCTCACCATCACCCGCGATCTTCTTACCGATTCTGGTTCTATCTTCGTGCAGATTGGCGATGAAAATGTGGATAAGATCAAGACTCTCTTAGACGAAGTATTCGGCTCCCATAACTTCCTCTCGCTCATATTCGTGACGAAAACAAGCGGCTTTGGAGATACTAACACTCTTGGTTCTGTTGGCGATTTCGTTGTCTGGTTCGCTAAGAAAAAAGAGTTAGTGAAATATAGACAACTCTACTTGGAGAAAAACGAGAGCAGCGATCTGGCGAAGGACTACAAATACCAATTTAACTTCTTGTCTGGTTTGTCAGTTTCCGACGATATTGCCTCAGAAGCAGATAAACATTTCATTCGTCTTGCCACATACTCCTCAACAACAAGCCAAAGCGAGACTCAGTTAGGCTCATTTGAAGTAAGCCATCGTGGGAAGACATTCGTTTGCCCGGCCGGTCAGCACTGGAAGTCCACTCAAATCGGTTTCCAGCGATTGGCTGCGGCAATGCGAATCTATCAACGAACGAATTCGCTGCGATATGTTCGGCTCTTGGACGACTATCGAGTCGCGCCGATCTCCAATTCGTGGGGAGACTTGCGATGGGGCTTTGACGCCTCCGAGAAGCGATATGTTGTCGAGACGAATCCGCAGATAGTCGCACGCTGCCTACTCATGGCAACTGATCCCGGCGACCTTGTGCTCGACCCGACCTGCGGTTCCGGTACGAGTGCGACCGTCGCCGAACAATGGGGCCGCCGATGGATCACGATCGATACTTCCCGCGTCGCACTGGCTCTTGCGCGTGCTCGCATTATGGGAGCGCGCTATACGTATTACCTCCTTGCTGACTCGCCAGACGGTCAGCGCAAGGAAGCCGAGGTGACGAGAAGCGTGCCGTCCTCTCATCTGACGCATGGCGACATTCGTCAGGGCTTTGTCTACGAACGTGTACCGCACGTAACACTTAAATCAATCGCGAACAATTCCGAGATCGATGTCATCTGGGAACAATTTCAACAGCAGTTGGAACCACTGCGCCAACAATTGAACGCAACACTAAAACAGAATTGGAAGGAGTGGGAGATCCCACGCGAAGCAGAAGCAAAGTGGAGTGATAACGCAAAGAAACTTCATGCGGATTGGTGGACTCACCGCATCTTGAGGCAGAAGGAGATCGACGCTTCAATCGCGAGTAAGGCAGAGGTTGAATACCTGTATGACAAGCCCTATTTCGACAACAAGAAGGTTCGAGTTGCTGGACCGTTCACTGTTGAAAGTCTTTCCCCGCATCGTGTACTTGGTGTAGACGAAAACGACGAGCTAATCGATAACCTCGTTGAACCACAACAAGGAGATGAGCGCGATTTCGTCCAGATGATCGGAAAACCTCAAGACCGCAGGTGTGCAGCAAGCTCATAAAGACGACAAGATCAGCTTCACCTCGCTCATTCCCTGGCCTGGTGATCTCATCTGCGCCGAAGGTCGGTACCGGGAAAGTGAGTCTGATTCCAGCATAGAAAGGCGTGCTGCGATTTTCATCGGTCCCGAATTCGGAACTGTCTCTCGTCCCGATCTCGTTTCAGCCGCTCGCGAAGCAGGCGACGCAAACTTCGATGTGCTGGTCACGTGCGCCTTTAACTACGACGCGCACTCTTCTGAATTCAACAAACTGGGCCGTATTCCTGTGCTCAAGGCTCGCATGAACGCAGACCTTCACATGTCCGAGGAACTCAAGAACACCGGCAAGGGTAATCTCTTCGTCATCTTCGGCGAACCAGACATCGACATTCTCGACGGCGGCGAAGACAGCTTACTCAACCAGATCCGGGTGAAGGTCAACGGTGTGGACGTCTTCCATCCGAACACGGGTGAAGTCCGCAGCGACGGCCCCGACGGCATCGCCTGCTGGTTCATCGATACGGACTACAACGAAGAGAGCTTCTTTGTTCGTCACGCCTATTTTCTCGGCGCAAACGATCCCTACAAATCCTTGAAGACCACACTCAAGGCCGAGATTAACGAAGAGGCCTGGGCCACGCTCCACAGTGACACCTCCCGCCCCTTCGACAAACCCACTTCCGGTCGCATCGCCGTGAAGGTTATCAACCACCTCGGCGATGAAGTGATGAAAGTATTTCGCGTATGATGGTACTCTTCGTGCGGAGGAGCCTGACAAATGGCAAGTGGTGACCAGTTAAAAGCCTTGCTCAAAGCCCATTTGGAAGGCGACGAACAGCGTTTTCGTTCTGTGGCCATGCAAGTCGCAGCTCACGAAGCGAAACTTGGGCATGGTCAGCTCGCTGAGGAGTTGCGTGCATTAATCGATCACGCAAAGAGGCAGGGCGCGATTCCCATCAGTCGCCCTCGTGGAGAATTGGCTTCTCTCCTGTCCGTCTCGTATCCGAAGTCTCGATTTGCTGATGTTGTTCTCGATCAGGATTTAACTAAGCAACTCGACAGAGTAATTCGTGAACAGCGTCATTCAACCAAAATACTTACGCACGGTTTAACTCCTCGGCGTAAGCTGCTGCTTGTTGGTCCTCCGGGAACCGGGAAAACACTGACTGCATCAGTGCTGGCTGGAGAGCTTGGGATACCACTGTTGCAAGTACGCCTCGATGGCCTGATTACTAAATTCATGGGAGAGACAGCCTCTAAACTTCGTCAGATATTCGAAGCCACAGACCAAACGCGAGGTGTCTACTTCTTTGATGAATTCGACGCGATTGGTTCCCAGCGAAGCGCGGCTAACGATGTGGGTGAAATTCGGCGAGTCCTCAACAGCTTTCTCCAAATGATTGAGCATGACACGTCTCATAGTTTAATTGTTGCCGCTACAAATCATCCTGAAATTCTTGATTCGGCATTATTCCGTCGTTTTGACGATGTTCTCTATTATTCATTACCAAGTGTTGATCAGATTGCCTCAGTACTAAAAGCCAGGCTCCGATCAATTGCTGAGAAACGGATCTCATGGAAACAGTTGGCAGAAGATTCTCTCGGGCTTAGCTATGCGGAAGTAACGCGCGTCTCTGAGGAGGTACTCAAAGACGCTCTCATTCACGAACGTGAAACCGTCAGCCAGGCCGATATCCATCAAATGTTATTAGAGCGGCGAGAGGCCGCGGGTCGACTCAAGAAAAGTAAATAACAAACGAGGCGGCTTCGAATGCCAGATCAAGAACGTAGGTTTCCACACTTCGTTCTCGAGGGTTTTACTGAGACTGAACGCTACCGTTCACCACCGCAGGGTGGCGGCGGCGGAGCTGTGCCCCAACGCAACCGTCGAACACATGGAAGTGCGTTGCTCCGCCAACTTCGAGCTTTGGAAAGAGAAATGGAGAAAGCTCGGCAGGCTCAAACTGAAGCCGGGTTGGAAGCGGGCTTTGGCCTGCAGGTCGAGTTTGAAAGCTTTCCGGACATTGAACTGGCATTTGAAAGTCTGGCGCGAGAACGTTCGGGTATCGAGCTCTTCAATGTTCGACATGAAGGAACAGTGACTAAAGCAACAGTGTTTGTACCGGATGGAAAGCTCTCGCTTTTCGAGCAGTGGATTCGTGACTACCTAGCAAACAAGAAGAGTGAAGACGGGAAGCGTTCTCTCGATCACAAGGCCTTAATTAATACAATTCGTGAAATTCGGGCTGCTACTCTGAAGGAGTTATGGACTGACTCTCCATTTGTGTTCCCTGAAACCGACGACGAAATGCTTTGGTGGGAAGTTTGGCTGCCAATTCGCGGAGATAGACAGGCGACTGTGGCCAACTTTCGCCGGCTCGCTCAAATGCATAATCTCCTGGTGGCTCCCGAAGAGCTCGAATTTCCTGAGCGCACCGTTCTATTGATGCGCGGTTCACGCGCTCAACTTACCCAGTCAATGATGGTTCTCAATAGTATTGCCGAGCTAAGACGTGCAAAAGAAACGGCGGATTTCTTCGATGCCCTACCGCTCGACGAACAACCTGATTGGCTAAACGAGTTACTTGCTCGCATCGAATTTGCCGACGCCAACACGGACGTTCCGCACATTTGCATATTGGATACCGGCATCAACAACGGCCATCCGTTGCTCGTGTCGGCGCTCGCCGACGATGACCTCCATACAATTGAACCCGACTGGGGAGTTGCGGATGGGCATGGCCACGGAACTCAGATGGCAGGTTTGGCGCTGGTGGGCGATCTAATGCCGGTACTCATTGCGAATTCTCCAATCCACATTCGTCATCGTTTGGAATCAGTCAAGCTCCTACGTGGCCAAGGTGACAACGTGGGTGATTCTCGTCACCATGGTTATTTAACCTCTGAGGCAGTTGCACGGCCTGAGATTACAGCTCCGGATCGGAGACGCGTCTTCGAGATGGCTGTAACTGCTTGCGATAACCGAGACCGTGGTCGACCGTCTGCATGGTCAGCGGCAGTGGATAATCTGGCATCGGACGCCGAAGCCGAGAACGGCAACCCGAGGCTATTATTGATATCAGGAGGAAATATTGAGGATTCGCATGCTTGGATGGATTATCCGGCGAGCAACACCACAGATCTCATACATGACCCTGGGCAGGCTTGGAACGCCTTGACTATCGGTGCATATACTGATCTTACCGACATAAGTGAACCCGATATGGAGGCGTATCTAGCTGTAGCACCAAGGGGTGGCCTTAGTCCATTCAGCACAACGTCATCGACCTGGCAGCCACATTGGCCAATGAAGCCGGATGTAGTCTTTGAAGGAGGAAACGCAGCTAAGGATGCGTTGATGGCTCTGCCGACGCCGAGTTTAAGTCTGTTAACAACGCACCGGTTGCCCAATGAGAGACTTTTCACGACGGCAAATGCGACAAGCGCTGCAACAGCATTAGCCGCTCGGATGGCAGCAGAGTTGATGAGCGAATACCCAACTTTGTGGCCGGAGTCCATTCGCGCCCTTATGGTCCACTCCGCAGAATGGACCACTGCGATGCGCCAAGCATTCTTGCCTGCACACAGACAACCTTTAAAAGGCGACTATGTACATTTGATTCGACACTGTGGTTTCGGAGTTCCGGACTTGGCGCGGGCGATGAGAAGTGCTGCTAACTCACTCGCGATGATTGTTCAGGAGCAGCTTCATCCCTTTACTCGCGAGGGAAGTGATTCTCCGAAGACTAGAGACATGCACCTGCATCGGTTGCCATGGCCTTTGCATGAACTGGAAGAGCTTGGCGAAGAGGAAGTGGAGATGCGTGTGACCCTCTCGTACTTCATCGAACCTAACCCATCGGCGCGTGGTGTGAAATCGCGATATCGGTATGAGTCACACGGCTTGCGCTTCGATGTCAAACGAGCAGCGGAATCTCCTGATGACTTTCGAGCTCGCATCAATGCTGCCGCTCGCGACGAGGAAGAGGGAACCCAGAGCAAAACCGAAGATCCAAATTGGGTGGTTGGCACAAAGAATCGTCACAAGGGGTCGCTCCACTCAGACATCTGGCGAGGGAGCGCTGCAGATCTAGCGAGTCGCGGCGTTATTGGCGTATATCCGGCGCTGGGGTGGTGGAAAACACGCCCAGCTCTTGAGCGATACAACAAAGCGACGCGATACTCGCTGGTCGTCTCTATTGATGCTCGCCAGCTTGATGTGGATCTGTATACGCCAGTAGCAAACCAAATTGGCATTCCAGTCGAGATCGAAGAGTAGATGGAATTTCGCATTGCCGATACTTTCACTGATAGCCTCGCCAAGCTCACTGGCGAGGAACAGAAGGCTGTTAAAACCACGGCTTTCGACCTCCAACTAAACCCAGCAAATCCCGGGATGCAGTTTCATAAACTGGATGCCGCGCGCGATCAGAACTTCTGGTCTGTGCGCGTGACGAAAGATATTCGGCTGATTGTTCACCGTCACGAACACAGTTTGTTGCTTTGCTACGTCAACCACCATGACGACGCATATCGTTGGGCGGAAAGGCGCAAACTCGAAACTCATCCAAAGACAGGAGCAGCACAGTTCGTCGAAGTCCGCGAAACGGTTCAAGAGATCATCACTCCAAAATATGTCGAGGAAGTTCGACCTGCTCCGGCGAAGCCACTCTTGTTCACGAGGCTTTCCGACGATGAGTTGTTGAGTTATGGCGTGCCAGCCGAATGGATCAGGGATGTTCGCCAGGCTAACGAGGATACCGTGCTGGAGTTGGCTGATCACTTGCCGGGCGAAGCTGCTGAAGCGTTACTGGAATTGGCAACTGGCGGCACACCTCAGACCTTTCACTTCGCTGCGAGCACTTTTAGACCCTTTGAACATCCTGACGCGCAACGCCGCTTCCGGCTGATGAGCGGCGCTGAAGAATTGGAACAGGCCCTGGAATACCCATGGGAAAAGTGGACCATCTTCCTGCATCCAACGCAACAGCAACTTGTCGAGCGCGATTACAATGGACCAGCACGGGTTGCAGGTTCGGCAGGTACTGGAAAAACGGTAGTGGCTTTGCATCGCGCAGCATTCCTTGCGCGACACAACCGGGATGCGCGGGTGTTGCTGACAACTTTCTCCGACACGTTGGCCAGGTCATTGGCCACTAAGCTTCGTCGATTGCTTCATCATGAACCACGCCTGGGCGACAACATCGAAGTTCATTCAATAAACGCGATCGGCCGGCGCTTATACGAGTTGCAATTTGGTGCGCCACAGATCGCTTCAGACGAAGTTGTACATTCGTTGCTGGCGGAAGCCGCAAAAGACGTGGAGGGAAGTAGATTCAGCCAGCAATTCTTGCGAACTGAGTGGCAGGATGTCGTTGATGCTTGGCAGCTGGAAACGTGGGACGCCTACCGAAGTGTCCAGCGGTTAGGGCGGAAGACGCGTTTGACGGAACAACAGCGAGCAATTCTTTGGACGATATTTGAACGTGTGCGCTCTGAGCTGGGAGGGAAAGGTCTGATCACTTACGCTGCTCTCTTTGCTCGGCTAGCTGCCCATCTCGGCGAGCGAAAAAACCTCCCCTTCGACTTTGCAGTAATAGACGAAGCGCAAGACATGACCGTTCCTCAATTGCGATTCCTTGCCGCACTGGGAGCAGGCCAACCGAATAGTTTGTTCTTCGCCGGAGATCTTGGCCAACGAATCTTTCAGGATCCCTTTTCGTGGAAGGCGCTCGGCGTAGACGTACGCGGTCGCTCACACATCCTTCAAATCAATTATCGGACATCGCATCAGATTAGAACTCACGCGGACCACCTGCTCGATCCGACATTGACCGACGTTGATGGGATTACGGAAGAACGCAGTCACACAATCTCAGTCTTCAATGGGCCAGCCCCAACGATCCTGGTGCTGAGCAACGAAAGGGAAGAAGAAAAGACGGTCGCCTCCTGGCTTTCTGAACGCAGTAGCGAAGGCGTCAGGGCAGATGAGATTGGAGTATTCGTGCGGTCAAACGGGGAGCTACCCCGTGCCGAGAAGGCAGTCTCGGATGCGGGATTGCAGTTCAAAGTGCTCGACAACAATGTCGAGACGACTATCGGGTGTGTGTCGATTAGCACAATGCACTTGGCAAAGGGTCTGGAGTTCCGCGCGGTCGCCGTCATGGCGTGTGATGATGAGATCATCCCACAGCAGGCGCGAATTGAAACCGCCGCTGATGATTCCGACCTCGAAGAGGTCTACAACACCGAACGTCATTTGCTTTATGTTGCTTGCACGCGCGCTCGGGATCATTTACTGGTTACCAGTGTTGAACCGGCCTCAGAGTTTTTAGATGACTTGGAGAGGTGAGGTTCCTATTGACCCAGGTACCAGGTTTACGATTGAGCAGAGATCCTGAGCGAACATTGCGTACTCGTTTCTCTTATGAGAGGTGCGTGGAAGATGCGTGGATCACCTAGTGATACCAAGCACGACGTAAGCTACTTTCAACGGCTGAAACGTCGGTAAATACTGCCTGGTATCGTTTGGTAGCACTAGGTACTAGGGCGCATTGAGGATTTTAAGTCCGCAGCGTCTGCCATTCCGCCACCCCGGCACGTCGGTCCGCTCATTCTAGCAAGGCTTTTGTCTTTCTGCTAAACCACGTGTATGCTGCCATGCTTTGAGCGTAGTCTTAAAGTAAAGGTCATCATGCCGGAGCGTAAACACATAGAATCCATCGACGGTGGTCCGAAGCCTGCCGATATCTTTCAGCCTTATCTGCAGGGTGTCGACTTGTTTGAGGATATGGACCTGGTATTCCAGGAGGCTCGCCAGTTGGCTGCGGGCGAACATCCGGATACAGGCGCTCCAGAGTTGGACCAGGCAAAACGAGGTGTGGCTGTGGTGACGCCGGGTCGCTTGATTATGCTTGATCCATGTTCCGATCCGAATAGCGTCCCGGAGAATGAACTCATCCCGATGCTGACCATGCTGCCGTCAAAGTCTCCTCTGAACATTTCGGTAATTTCCCACACCAGAGTCGAAGCGCTCACTAAGGACATGACTAAAGCGATTCCTTTCCGTGGTTACTTGCTCGCCTGGGCCACCGGCGGCCATAACGTCATTGTCTTCGAAGGGCATCCATCGGCTTTCGACAGCGGCGTTCGCGATGCCGATGTATTGCTCATGGACTCAGGCATGCTGCAGTTTGTGCAGCTCAACTGGGTCGAAGCCGCCGAACGAGTGATGCGCCCGGAAGGAAAAATATTTCTTCACGATCGCAAGACGTTTACTCTGTCGCTCTATAGCAAGGCTGAGGAGTCATCACCGAAATCGAATCTTGAAGGGACTTATGTTGAACTCCTGTTGAGGATTCTGATGAGATCGGTGCAGAACTCGGTCGAGATTACCGAAGTTGAAATAGTGCCAGACCTATGGGATCTTGCGACCAACTCAACTGACCGCGATTGGATCAGCAAAAATATCGAACGTGACAACGTCAACGCTGAGAAAGTGATCGACATACTCGTTCACAAGGCCGGATGGCGCTGGTACAACTCTTTCAAAACAACTCGAACGTTGAAATTCCGTACGCGTTTGAACAACGGTGTCATTCGCGATTATCCGTTCACCGTAACGCTCATGAAAAACACAACTGGAAAAAGACAGCTGCGCATTGACAGATAGCTCAGTGACCATAATCCGTGACGGCCTTTATTCTGTCATTCAAGCCAGTGAGCCGCAGAGACAGTTCAATTTAGGTTACCACCAGCGCTCACGAACCTTTCCGATGACTCCACCAGGTGTTAAAATCTCCCGGTAAAGATGACGACCGCCGAAGAGCCATTAACCGAAGAGCAGGAAGTCTTCCTTAAACACATCCAGCGAAAGGGTCTGAAGCGCACGTCTCAGCGCGACCTGATTCTGGATGTTTTTTTGCGCACTGAAGAGCACCTCTCAAACGAAGATCTCTACCAGCTCGTTAAAAAAGAGGACCCGACCGTCGGACAGACGACCGTCTATCGCACGCTCAAACTGCTCACGGAAGCGGGCCTCGCGCGTGAAGTCCGCTTTGGCGACGGGCGCGCGCACTACGAACACAACTACAAACATCAACATCACGATCACATGATTTGTTCGGAGTGTGGCAAGATTATCGAGTTCTTTTCGGCCGAGCTCGAAGCGATTCAGGACGCGATGGCCGCGAAGCATCACTTCGAGATTACGCAGCACCTGTTGCGCATCATCGGCGTCTGCGCTGATTGCTCGACAGCGCGCAGACAAAGCGAACGGACCCTCACCGCGCGCTCGTAGTTTTGCAGAAGTCTCCCCCGGATTTACACTAGCTAAACAATTACACAGCAGTTGGAGGTTGGGCATGAGTGTCTCGATTACGTTTGAACCTTCCGGCATCAACGGTCTCGTTGCGGAAGGAACTTATCTTATTGACGCGGCACGACGTATGGGCGCACCACTCGGCGATGGCTGCACCGCAGGGAAAGGCGAGTGCCCGTCGTGCGTTGTTTCCGTAATGGCGGGCGCGAATTTACTGTCGCCACCAAGCATGGCTGAAGAGCAGCAGCTCGGTGGGGAACACCTGGACCAGTCGTTGCGACTCGCGTGTCAGGTTAAGATTGAGAACCACGGCGAAGTTGTAGTGATGGCTGCGACGCGACCACAAAGATCAGAGCCCGTCGATATGGGATCAGATCTGACGAAGAGATTCGGTACGCTGCCACTCGGCAAAAAGCTTGCGACCTTGATTCAGTTGGAAGCGATCACGATGTCAGAAGCGTTTGACTCGGCCATCGAGAAGCCGCTCGCGTTCGGATCGAAGACGTTTGATGCGATCCTTAATAAGGCGAAAGCGAGAAGTGCGCAGAAGAAGTAGGTGGACCAGATTTGTTAGACAAGATTACAAGATTGACCGTGGTGTTAGTGGCGCCTCTGGTTTTTATTGCCTGTCCGAAGAACGATCCGCCGTCGAGGCCGCGCGCCACTATCTCAAGTAGTACTCGTCCAATAAATCCATCGCCGCCAGTTGCGTTCAATGGCGATCGCGCGATGGACCACGTGAAGAAGCAGATCGATTTCGGACCACGTCCGCCCGACACCGAGCAACTCGCCAGGACACGTGCTTACATTACAAACGAATTGAAGTCTTACGGACTGACAGTCTCGCTCGACGAGTTCACTGCCAAGACGCCGCAAGGTGAAAAGAAGATGGCAAACATCGTCGCCGAGGTTCCGGGTGAAACTAAAACACTGATCCTGATCGCGAGCCACTACGATACTAAGTTTTACAAAGACATGAGCTTCGTCGGCGCAAACGATCCGGCAGCGTCAGTCGGGACACTAATGGAGATTGGGCGCGTGCTCGGCAGTCGCACGGAAAAATCTAAAGCGACCTATCGACTCGTGTTCTTCGACGGCGAAGAAGCGGTTTGTGAAGGCTGGTCTGAATGCGGTGACGAACAGAATCCCGATAATACTTACGGCAGCCGGCACTACGTTTCGCAACTGCGCGCGCACAACGAGCTCGAGAATACGCGTGCGATGATCCTGCTCGATATGATGGGTTACAAGAATCTCGAGTTGGGCCGCGACCCGACGAGCACGAGGTGGTTGCAGGACATTGTCTGGCAAACCGGACGCTCGCTCGGATACGAAAAGGTGTTTGTCGATCGTGAAGAAGGCGTTGGTGGCGACGATCACGAGCCGTTTATTAGCGCAGGTGTGGCTGCGGTCGATGTCATTCAACTGACGTCGTATCCACACTGGCATCGCGCGGACGATACTATCGACAAAGTGTCAGCGCAGAGCATGAAGACTGTTGGCGAGACGATCTTGACGAGTTTGCCGAGGATCACTGAATACGTCAGCAAAAATAATCCGCAACAAACTCCACGCCCAAAAACGATCCAGGAATAAGGAGGAGCAATGCTTACATCACCCGAGATACTCGTTCCGATAGATTTTTCACCGTGCTCGGTGAACGCGCTCAGAGTTGCGGTGGGAATGGCGGCGCCGGAAGGCGATCTCACGTTGCTTCACGTCGTCGATGAGGATTTCATAAAAGGTGCAGTGGCGGCAGGAATGGGAACGACCGAGGATATCCGCGGGCGACTCAAGGAACAAGCGGAAGCGAGTTTTGCGAATGTGATGGAAGGGATCGAAACGGGGAACGTCGATATCGAGAAGATGATCGTCGTCGGACTTCCGTTTGTTGAGATTCTGAAGATTGCGCGTGATCTCGACTTGCCCATGATCGTGATGGGAATCAGAGGCCAGTCAACGCCCGCTGAAGAAATACTGTTTGGTTCGACAGCGGAGAAAGTGCTGCGCGGCACGCGCGTGCCGGTGTTGTGCGTGCCGTACTAACTTTGCGTCTTTGCGTCCTTTGCGTCTTTGCGTGAATTCTCCGTGAGCGCTCTCGAAGATTTTCACGCAAAGACGCGAAGGACGCAAAGACGCAAAGGAAAACTCAAGATGAAAAGAATCGCAGTCATTCCTGGTGATGGAATTGGTCCGGAGGTGGTGCGTGAGGCTGTTCGCGTGCTGCGTCACTTGCAACAAGACAACGGTCTCGAGCTCGAGCTGGTCGACTTCGATTGGGGCGCGGAAAAGTTTCTTCGCGAAGGTGTGACACTGCCCGACGGCGCACTCGAGATGTTGACCGCGGAGTTTGACGCGATACTCGCCGGCGCGTTCGGCGATCCGCGTGTGCCTTCAAACAAACACGCCGAAGACATTCTGCTCGGCATGCGTCGTGGTCTCGATCTTTACATCAACCTCCGGCCCGTGCGCCTGCTCAACGATCGACTCACGCCGCTGCTCAATCGCAAAACTACCGACATCGATTTCGTCGTCTTTCGCGAGAACACTGAAGGCGCGTACGTCGCTGCCGGTGGTTTTTTGAAACATGGAACTGCCGACGAGATCGCATTGCAGGACGAAGTCAACACACGTCGCGGCGTGGAACGCATCATCGTCGCTGCCTTCGAATACGCGCGTGCCAACGGTCGCAAACGAGTGACGATGGCTGACAAATCGAATGTGCAGCGTTTCGGCGGCGATCTCTGGCAGCGTGTTTTCAAGGAAGTCGCGGCGGGTTATCCCGAGATTGCAGCGAATCATCAGTATGTCGATGCGATGGCGATGTACATGGTGCTCGATCCGTCGCAGTACGACGTGATCGTCAGTAACAATCTCTTCGGCGACATTCTGACTGACCTCGGCGCGGCGATTCAGGGTGGGCTCGGTCTTGCTGCTTCGGGAAATATTCATCCCGGAAAGGTCTCGTTGTTCGAGCCGGTACACGGCAGCGCGCCGCCGCTCGCGGGCAAGGGAATCGCGAATCCGATTGGGTCTATTCTGACCCTCGCGATGATGTTAGAATACCTGGGCTTCCAAACGTTGAGTATCGAAATCGAGGACGCTGTTCGCAGCGCGATCTCTGCAAACGAAACGACCAGAGATCTCGGCGGACAACTCTCTACAGAACAGGCAGGCGCGGCGATCATCGCGCGTCTCGGGAAGAAGTAAAAGGAACGAGGAGTAAAGTTATGACGGGCGCAGGGAAACTCACGACGAAGGTGATCGCGGTTATTGTGGTTGTGGCGATGCTGGATGCGGTGGGAGTTCCACCCATGATCATGGTGTTGTTCACCGGGATGTGCTTCGTTATCTGGCTCTTTGCTCGTCGCGCGCAGGCACGTGAAGTGGAACGCATCTTCGATTTTTATATCGCGGCTGACGCGGTGCTTCGTGAGGAAGAACGACGCTGGTATGGCTTCGAGATCTCGGAAGTGATCGAACATGGCGAGAGCCTGCTCGAGATCATGCCGGATCCGCCGCCGTTGAGTTACTACGCGCTCGGCGCGCTTTATCAACGGCTTGGTAACCACACCGCCAGTGTCGAGTATCTTTCAAAAGTGATTGAAGACGAGCGCTTCGACGAAACTCATCGCATTGCGCCGTCACCACAACTACGCCGTTACGTTTCGATGCTGCGACGAATCGAGTACCAGCCATCGCTTGCGCCACAAACGCTCGCCGCCATTCGCAGTTTGGAGCGCGCGCGACAACGCAATGCGGACAAGCTCCTTTGCGAGAGTCGCGAATTCGTGGAGGCACACGTGTTGAAGGAAGAGAAGCCTGTGACTGAAGAAGTAACGGTAGTGAGAAGTGAGCCATCGTTTTCACCATCTATGCCGTTGAGTGAGATCTCTGCGCCGCCGCCAATTACGACGGTGCTGCACGACGTTTATCAGGACGAAACCAGGACCAGTAACTAACGCGACTTGTTCGAATCCCTTTCAGCCGAAATCATCGCGATCGGATCGGAGCTACTTGCGCCCGATCGCACCGATACCAATAGTCTCTGGCTCACCGAACAACTCAATCGCCTCGGGATTGAAGTCAAACTCAAGACCATCGTCGGCGACGACGATGCGCGCCTCGAAGAAGCAATCGGAGACGCCGTGCGCCGCTCGAAAGTGGTGATCACCACTGGTGGTCTTGGTCCAACCGAAGACGACATTACCCGCAAGATCACTGCGCGCGCTCTCGGCAGACGACTGCTGCTCGACGAAGTCGTACTGGCAGAGATCCGGCAGCGCTTCCAGAGTTTTGGAGTGACGATGCCGGAGCGGAATTCGCGCCAGGCGATGGTGATCGAAGACGCTGAAGTGCTGCCGAATCCAAACGGCACTGCGCCCGGAATGTTCCTCGATCACAAGGGCACCGCGATCGTGCTACTGCCCGGCCCGCCGCGCGAGATGCGTCCGATGTTTGAGAATCACGTGGCGGAGAGACTCAGCGGCAGGGCGGGAAGTTTGTGTGTCGTACGACGGATGTTGCGCGTGGCGGGCATGGGTGAGTCGGCAGTCGATGAGAAGATCGCGCCGGTTTATACGCAGTATGACAATCCGGTGACGACGATTCTGTTCAATCAGAGTGAGATCGAGATTCATCTGACGGCGCGCGGGCGGGCTGAGAAGGAAGCTGTTGAGTTGCTCGATCGCTTGTCAGCGCAGATCGAGGAGCGACTCGGGAATGCGGTGTTCTCGTTTGCGGGTGAAACGATGGAGGAAGTTGTTGGGCTGAAGCTTTCTTTGGGTGGTTACACGCTCGCAGTTGCGGAGAGTTGTACCGGCGGTCTCCTTGCCCAGCGGATCACGGATGTGCCTGGGTCGTCGAAATATTTCATCGGCGGTGTGATCGCCTATGCGAATGAGGTTAAGACGAAAGAGTTAGATGTCGAGCCGATGTTGTTGATGGAGCACGGTGCGGTGAGTGCGCCCGTTGCGGAGGCGATGGCTGAAGGCGTTCGCAAACGTATAGGGACTGATTTCGGGTTATCGATCACGGGGATTGCGGGGCCGGGCGGAGGTACAGAAGAGAAGCCGGTCGGGACGGTTTTCATCGCCCTTGCGGACGACGTGAAGACAGAGCATCGCCGGCTTAATGTACCCGGCGATCGGAACCTGATTCGGTGGCGTTCCTCGCAAGCCGCACTCGATCTTCTACGACGCAGATTGTTATAGATAAATTCGCCACGGATGACACGGATTATCATTCCGATTGTTGCGTACTTGCTCGGGTCAATTCCGTTTGGATATTTGATCGTGCGTGGGAAATCGGGGGCTGATATTCGCGAGACGGGATCGGGTGGAACTGGGGCGACGAATGTTTCGCGGCGAGCGGGCAAGGCAGCGGGTGTGTTGACGTTGTTGCTCGATGCGGCGAAGGGTTGTGTGGCGGTGCTGATCGCGAAGGCTTTTGGCGGTGATGATTGGGTGATTGCGGCGGCTGCGATTGCGGCGCTCGTGGGACATATTTTTCCAGTGTGGTTGGGTTTTCGTGGCGGCAAGGGTGTGGCGACGGGCGTTGGGATTTTTCTTGTGCTCGCTCCGGTTGCACTTTTGTGCGCGGGTGTGGTCTTCGTTGTGATCGTGCTGTTGACGCGCTACGTGTCGCTGGGTTCTGTCACTGCGGCTATTTTAATTCCTGTGCTTGTGCGTGTGCAGTCTGACTCGCAACCTTTATTGATAGCGGCGATTGCCGGTGCCGCGCTGATCGTGTTTGCGCATCGTGGCAACATTCAACGTTTGCTGTCGGGAACGGAGTCACGAATCTGAAGGATGAAGCAGATCGCAGTCATCGGTGCGGGAAGTTGGGGCACAGCACTGGCTGTGATTGCTGCGCGCGCGGGACACAGCGTGCGACTCTGGTCGCGAAGCGATGCGGTCGTGAGCTCGATTAACGAGCGACGAGTTAACTCACGTTATCTCAGCGCCACATCGATTCCTGATAACGTGACTGCGACCGGTGACATCGAAGCGGCGCTGCAACAAGCATCGATGGTTCTGCTGGCCGTACCATCACACGCGGCGCGAGAGACGCTAACAGCGATGACATCGCGATTGACGGAAGACGCGATCATCGTCAACGTCGCCAAAGGCATCGAGATCGAGAGCGGCAAACGTATCTCGGAGATCGTGAAAGAAGTAGTCACTGGCTCGCACCGGTTTGTGACATTGTCTGGTCCATCATTCGCCAAAGAAGTCGTGGCCGGCCATCCGACGGCCATCGTCGCGGCGAGCAAAGACAATGCAGCCGCTCGCGCGGTTCAGAACGATCTGAGTTTTGAGAACCTGCGGATTTACACAAACGCCGACGTTGTCGGAACGGAAATCGGCGGCTCGGTGAAGAACGTGATGGCGATCGCTGCGGGAATGGCTGATGGTCTTGGCTTCGGCGCGAACAGTGTGGCCGCGCTCATCACGCGCGGTCTCGCCGAGATCACACGTCTGGCCCGGCGCGAAGGCGCGCAGATGGAGACGTTGATGGGCCTCGCGGGCCTCGGCGATCTGGTCTTGACGTGTACTGGTAATCTTTCGCGCAACCGCTTTGTCGGCGAAGAGCTCGGCAAAGGAAGAACGCTCGTTGAGATAACTGCCGAGCTGAGCGAAGTCGCCGAAGGCATCAACACCGCGCGCGCCGTAAAGAAACTCGCAGATCGCGCGGGCCTCGAGATGCCGATCACGAACGAAGTAAACGCAGTGCTTTACGACGGCAAGCCGGCACGCGAAGCCGTCTCAGAATTAATGAGCCGCCCATTGCGCGAAGAAAGAAATTAAGCCACGGATTCACACGGATAAACACTGATTGATCTGTGTCATCCGTGTAATCAGTGGCTAAATAATCCAAAAGGAGCCCACTAATGTTGAAGCCCCTCTCTGTCTGTCTGACCATCGTAGTCTTTCTTTCAGCCGTCCCCGTCCACGCGCAGAACGGCACACCGCCCAAGCCGCCCGATCTCTTGAAGGCATTGCAGTATCGCAGCATTGGTCCATATCGCGGTGGACGCTCGGCGGCAGTTACGGGTGTTCCCTCGCAGCCGTTTGTTTTTTACTACGGCTCGACCGGCGGTGGCGTTTGGAAGACGACCGACGGCGGCATCAACTGGGAATCAGTCAGCGATGGTTCGGTGTTTGGCACGGGCTCTGTCGGCGCGATCGCGGTCGCTGATTCTGATCCGAATACGGTATATGTCGGCATGGGCGAGTCGCCGATTCGCGGCAACGTCTCGCACGGCGATGGTATTTACAAGTCGAACGATGCAGGCAAGACGTGGAAGCGCGTCGGTCTCGAAGACACGCGACAGATCGCGCGCATCAGAGTGCATCCGAAGAATCCCGATCTCGTTTACGTCGCGGCCCTCGGCCACGTCTGGGGACCAAACGAGCAGCGCGGAGTTTTTCGTTCGAAAGACGGCGGCAAGACGTGGGAGAAGATTCTGAGCCGCGGCAACAAGGCGGGCGCGATCGATCTCATTCTCGATCCTACAAATCCAAACATCATTTACGCAGGTTTCTGGGAAGTCTATCGCAAGCCCTGGACGCTCGAGAGTGGTGGTCCAGGCAGCGGGATCTTTAAATCGACTGACGGTGGCGACACGTGGAATGAGCTGACGAAAAATCCCGGTTTGCCGAAAGGCATGGTCGGCAAGATCGGCATTACAGTCTCGCCCGCAAATCCCGATCGCGTTTGGGCCATCGTCGAAGCTGAAGATGGCGGCGTGTTTCGTTCAGACAACGGCGGCAGCACCTGGTCCAAAGTCAACGAAGAGCGTCGACTGCGGCAGCGCGCGTGGTACTACACGCGTATCTACGCCGATCCAAAGAACGCTGACACAGTTTACATTTTGAACACCGGCTTCTATCGCTCGAACGATGGTGGCCGTACTTACACCGGCATCGGCGTCCCGCACGGTGACAACCACGATCTGTGGATCGCACCCGACGATCCGAACCGCATGATCGAGAGTAACGACGGCGGCTCGAATGTTTCTTACAACGGCGGCCGGAGCTGGACCGAGCAGGACCAACCGACGGCGCAGTTTTATCGCGTCGCGCTCGACAACGATTTCCCTTACAACGTCTATGGCGCGCAACAGGACAACTCGACTGTACGCATCGCGAGTCGCACTACTGAAGGCGGCATCGGCACGAGCGATTGGTACGACGTCGGCGGTGGTGAGTCGGGCTGGATCGCGCCGTCGCCGAAAGATTCGAATATCGTGTTTGCCGGATCTTATGGTGGTTTGACGACGCGTTTCGATAAACGCACCGGTCAGCTACGCGACATCAATCCTTATCCGAACAATCCGATGGGATCGGGCGCGGATGTTTTGAAGTATCGCTTTCAGTGGAATTTTCCGCTCGTGTTTTCACCACACGATCAGAACAAACTCTACCTCGCCGCGAACGTGTTGTTCATGTCGATGGATGAAGGCAGCAGTTGGCAGATCATTAGTCCGGATCTCACGCGCAACGACAAATCGAAACAAGCTTCGTCTGGTGGACCGATTACGAAAGACAACACGAGCATCGAGTATTACGGGACGATCTTCACGGTGATGGAGTCGCCCGTGCAGGCCGGAACGATTTGGGCCGGCAGCGATGATGGTCTGGTGCACGTGTCGCGCGATGGTGGCAAGAATTGGTCGAACGTCACGCCGCCGAAAGACATCATGCCGGAGTGGATTCAGATCAACTCGATCGACGCCTCGCCATTCGATCCGGGCACTGCGTACGTCGCTGCGACGATGTACAAGTGGGACGATAACAAGCCGTATCTCTATCGCACAAGCGACTACGGCAAGACGTGGAAGAAGATCACGACCGGCATTCCCGATACGACGTTTACGCGTGTGATTCGCGAAGATCCAAACAAGCGCGGGCTGCTTTACGCGGGCACTGAAACGGGGATGTACGTGTCGTTTGATAACGGCGAGCACTGGCAGTCAATGCAGTTGAATCTGCCGATCGTGCCGATTACTGACCTCGCGATTCAGAAGCGTGAAAAAGAGCTGGTGGTCGCGACGCAGGGTCGAGCGTTCTGGATTCTCGATGACCTGCCGGTTTTGCACCAGATGATGGATAACGGTGGGTTGAGTGCGGCGAGTGAGACGCGTTTATACAAGCCGAAGGAGAGTTATCGCATGCCCGGCGGTGGTTTTCCGCTTGGTCCAACGGCGACGCTCGGTAGGAATCCAGCGAACGGCGTCGTGGTCTACTATTCATTAAAAGCGAAGCCGGCGTCGGATGTTGATCTGGAGTTTTTAGATTCGGCAGGAAAGTCGATCAGGAAGTTTACGGCGAAAGCGAAGGGCGAAGGCGCGGCTGCCGGACCACCGCCAGCGCCTCCGGGTGAAGGATTTTTCGGTGGTGGTGGTGCGCCGCCGGTGCCGACTGACATTGGGCTCAATCGTTTCGTTTGGGACACGCGCTATCCCGATGCGGTGCGTTTTCCCGGGATGATCCTTTGGGCGGGTGAGACGCGTGGTCCAAAGCTGCCGCCGGGAACTTACCAGGTGAAGCTCACTGTCGAGGGCAAGAGCTACACGCAGCCGCTCGAGATCAAAGCTGATCCGCGTCTGTCGATTACGCCGGCTGATTACGCGAAGCAGCTCGAGTTGAATTTGAAGATTCGCGATAAGCTGAGTGAAACACACAACGCGATCATTCAGATCCGAGACGTGCGCAAGCAGGTTGAAGATTTGTTGAAGCGCGTTGGTGGTCAGCCGAATTTCAAAGTTGTCAACGATGCGGGCACGGCGCTGAATAAGAACCTGACTGCGATCGAAGAGGCGCTCTACCAGACGAAGAATCAGAGCAGCCAGGATCCTTTGAATTTCCCGATCCGTTTGAATAACAAACTCGCGGCGCTCGGTGGTGTAGTTGCGAGTGCCGAAGCTGCGCCGACCGCGCAGTCGTATGCGGTGTATGATGAAGTGGTCGGGCAGATTGATGCGCAGTTGCAGAAGCTCGCGCAGTTGATGCGAACTGATGTGCCCGCGTTCAATCAGTTAGTGAAGGATCAGAATATTCCGGCGGTCGTGGTGAAGCCCACTGGCGGAAATCCGTAAAAGGCAGTTTCTCCCGCAGCGGCGCAACGACGCAACGAAGGCGAGGTTCTAAAGTTTCCGTTGCGCCGTTGCGCCGCTGCGGGAGAAAATCTTGTAGACATGCACGAACCTGTAACTCTTAATCGACTCGCAGTAATAACAGACGCGAAGCTCAGCGGTGATGGAACACGGATCGTCACGGATGTAAGTCACGATTCGCGGCGTGTTGTTAAAGGTACGTTGTTCGCCGCGGTTTCGGGTGCGCTGTTCGATGCGCACAAGTTTGTACCGCAAGTGATGGAGCAAGGTGCGGCGGGTGTGTTGTCGGAGCGTGTGGCGCCCGAGCGTTTCAACGGCGCATGGTTGCAGGTCGAAGACATTCGCCGTGCGATGGCGCTCGCGGCTGCCGAGGTCCAACAACATCCGTCACGCGAGCTACAGCTCGCCGGTATCACCGGTACGAATGGCAAAACGACGACCGCTTATCTCATCGCTTCGATTCCTGAAGAGGCAGGCGAGCTCGTGGCGATGACGGGAACTGTCGAGTACCGTCTCGGCAAGGAGCGTTTCAGAGCCGATCGCACCACACCCGAAGCGCCTGACATGCAGCGTCTACTCCGGCGTGCGGTCGAGATCGGTTGCCGAACGGCAGTGATGGAGTGTTCGTCGCAGGCGATGGATTTTCATCGTTGTGACGAGCTCGAATACGCGGTTGCCGTGTTCACAAATCTCACGCGCGACCACCTCGACTATCACAAGACGATGGAGAACTACTGGTACGCGAAGCAGCGACTGTTTGACGGTCGTCTCGGAACGCGGCCGCGCCACTCTGTGATCAACGTCGACGATCCTTACGGTGTTGAGCTGGCTGCATCGCTCGAAAAAGATGGGCTGCACGTGATTCGTTACGCGGTGAATAGCGATGCTGACGTGACTGCGCGCGAGCCGGAGTTTTCGTTGAGTGGGATGCGGTTTCGACTCAAGACGCCCGCAGGCGAACGTGATTTTCATTCGCCGCTTGTTGGTCCACCGCATATCTACAACACACTCGCCGCGGTCGCGAGTGGACTCGCGCTTGGTTACAGCCTCGACGTCGTGACCGCCGCGCTCGAGAAGTGTACGGGTGCACCGGGACGTTTTGAGCGCGTAGTGCATGACGGCGGGTTCTCGGTCGTGGTGGATTACGCGCACAGTGACGACGCGCTCTTGAATGTTTTGCGCACGGCGCGCGAGGTAGTGCAGGGAAAGATCATCACGGTGTTTGGATGTGGCGGCGATCGCGACCGGACGAAGCGAGCGCCCATGGGTGAGGCCGCGGGCAGTTTGAGCGACGTAGTGATTCTCACGTCTGACAACCCGCGCACGGAAGATCCGGAGCAGATACTGTGCGACGCGGAGGAGGGGATTCAGCGGACGGGAAAACCGTATCGCAAGATCGCGGATCGCACCGAGGCGATTCACCAGGCGATTGCCGAAGCGCAGGCCGGCGACCTCGTCTTGATTGCCGGGAAGGGACATGAGGATTATCAGATCATTGGGCGGGAGACGTTTCATTTTGACGATAAGGAAGTCGCACGCGCCGCACTGTTGCAACGCAGTTAGACATGATTCTCATCCTGTTCTCAATTCTTTGGGCTTACGGTCAGCCAACCACGATCGCCACCATCAAAGACAAATCGATCTCTGAAAGTAGTGGCCTCGTCGCGTCACGAACAACGCCGGGCGCGTACTGGACACACAACGATTCCGGTGATGGTCCATTCATCTACGCTTTCGATACGCGTGGTGATTCGTTCGGCACGTTTCGCGTGAGCGGTGCGGAGGCACGTGACTGGGAAGACATCGCTGCGGGCCCTGGACCACAGCCGAACAGATCGTATTTGTACATCGGCGATATTGGTGACAATGATGCGGTGCGTCCGGAAGTGATTGTTTACCGCGTCGCCGAGCCGGCTCTCTCGTCTGCGACGCGCAAGTTCACGAAGAGTCGGCCCGGATCGACTGAGCCCGCCGAGGCGATAAGGTTGAGATATCCCGACGGCAAGCACGACGCAGAAGCCCTGCTGGTCCATCCACGCACCGGAAACTTGTACATCGTCACGAAAGTCTTGATCGCGAACCCCGTGGTTTACGAAGCTGTCGCGCCGTTTACCGCGGGCCAATCTATCACGTTGCGAAAAGTGGCCGAGCCTCGCGTCCCGAGCCTGCTCGGCGGCGCGATCACGGGCGGCAGCATCTCGCCTGACGGAAGACACGTCGCGCTGTGCGATTACTTTTCGGGTTATGAGTTGGTGTTACCGGCAGGCAGTTCGAACTTTGACGATATCTGGAAACAGAAAATGACCGGCTTCGATCTGGGCAAGCGTAAGCAGGGCGAGTCGATCACGTATCGTTTGGATGGCAGAGCGTTGCTAGCTACAAGCGAAGGCAAACAATCGCCACTAATCCAAGTTGAGCGCGACAGGTAGTTTTTCACGCAAAGACGCAAAGATCGCAAAGACGCAAAGGCAGGTCAAATATTTCGGGCGCGCCTTTGCGTCTTTGCGATCTTTGCGATCTTTGCGTGAAATATTCTTACGAACTTTGTCGCCGTTGCAACAGCCAGTAAACCGGTAATCCCAGCAGAATCAATCCAAGCCCGATCGCTGATTGTTGTGGCGTGTTGCGGATAGTCTGGAAGATGAGCCAGACCGAGACGCAAATAAACACAACCGGGACTACCGGATAGCCCCACGTACGATAAGGCCGCTCTGCGTCCGGCATTCGCTTACGGAACAGGAAGATCGATGCAGCGACGAGTATGTAGAACAACGTCAATGCAAAGATCGCGTAGTCAGTGATCGTGTCGTAAGACCCTGAGAGCGCCACGATGCACGCCCAAAACATCTGGACCATGAGCGCGCGCACCGGCACGTGTGTGCGCGGTGAGACGTGCGCAAGGCTCTTGATAATTAAGCCGTCTTTTGCGAGCGCGTAAGGTATGCGAGCAGTTGCGAGTAGCGATGCGTGCAGCGCGCCGAATGATGAGGTCATCATCGCCGCGGCCATGAGCGTCACTGCACCAGCGCCGAGCAATCTTTTAACTACCTCAGCCGCTACTGACGAAGACGCCGGCACGCTTGCGAGCTCTGTCGGTGAGAGCACGTGGAAGTAGTTCACATTAACGAAGAGATAAAGCCCCATCACCACAAGCCCACCACCGATCAAAGCAAGCGGCAGATTGCGACCAGGGTTCTTCACTTCTCCCGCCAGAAACGTGATGTTGTTCCAGCCGTCGTAAGCCCAGAGCGCGCCGAGCATCGCGGCTGCGAACCCGGCCATGCCGCCGGTGGTGATCGCCACGCCTTCACACGCGCCGCCAGTGTTGGCCATGCTGAGATGGCTCCAATCACCGCCGCTGTAAAAGAAGGCTCCAAAGCCGATACCGAGCAGCAGCACGAGCTTCATGCCCGTGAGCACGCTCGCCACACCGCCACTCACGCGCACTGCCGCGCAGTTAATCAGTGTCGTGACGATGATCGCCGTGAGAGCAACGAGCTGCAGTCGACCAAATGAAACGACGTGCCCACCGGGAAACGTGTATCTAAAGTAGACCGTGTCGAGCGCGCCCTTAACAAGATCATTGAGGAAGATCGCGAAGCCGACCGCGAGGGCCGCGGCGGAAGCAGTTCGTGCGATCAGAAACTGGGCCCAGCCGTAAACGAAACTCAAGGGCCGGCCATACGCATCGCGAATAATTCCATACTCACCTGCAGCGCGCGGCATCATCGCGAGCAGCTCCGCGTACGTGAGCGCGCCCGCGAGCGAGAGCATACCCGCGATCACCCAAACGATGAGCGCTTTGCCGGGCGTACCGACGTTACACGTCATCACACGCGCTTTGAGAAAAACGCCGGTGCCGATGATGTTGGCGACGTTGACTGAGATTGCCGCGATCAATCCCAGCCCGCGGATGAGTTGCGTATGTTCTTTTTGCATCCGTTACCGGTGGTTAAAATATGTCGTTGGCAATTAGATCTTCGTAGGTATCTCTTCTTCTCATTAACGACGCTGATCCATCCGCGCGGATCAAGACCGCCGCAGGCAGTGGCCGGCCATTGTAGTGGAACATCTGGGCCAGTGAATACGCGCCGCAGTTGAGCAAGGCGAGCACTTCGCCTGGTCCAACATCGTCAGGAAGCTTGCGGTAATCCGGCAGACGTCCCTCACGCTCGATGTCGAAATAAACGTCGCCTGAATCACAGAGTGGCCCAGCGACTTTGTAATCGCGCGCGTACGGCGCTCCCGCTCGCGATGCGGAAATCAGGTGGTAGTACCACTTGTAATTATTCATCGACAGCATGATGTTGTAACCGGCGTCGGTCAACAGCCAGACGTCGCCGGTTTCGGGACGGCTCTTGATGTTGCGCACAGTCGTTAGCACCAGGCCCGCATCAGCAATGACGCTGCGACCCGGCTCTAATAAGATCGTTACTTGATTGAGCAGGTGTTCGGCATCCACGGCTCGTGCAGATTCGCGTGCGACGCGCAACGCCTCCTTGAGCACGGCGGAAGGCTCGAGCTCCGCACCGAGCATGTCGCGCTCGTGTTCCGGAAGCTGATCTGCCTGCGAGCGATCGCGCAGGTAGTTGACGGGAATACCACCGCCGAGATTGATGTGTTCGAGCGTGTGACCCGTCTCGCGATGAATCGTGACGAGATGTTCCCACATGCTCTTGAACGCCTCGGCAAATGGCTCAACGTCCGGCGTCTGCGAGCCAACATGAATGTGAATTCCGCAAACATGGACCAGATCGGGTTTTTCGAGCCCACGCCGAAACGCTGCCAGCACTTCTGACGATGAGATTCCGAACTTCGACGTCAGCAGCGCGGTTTGTAGCCCGAGATGTGAGCGCGTGCCGATCTCGGGTACGAGACGCAGGGTGACGCGCGCGGCCGCGACGTTTTCACCACGCGCGCGCAGGCGCTCGACAGATTGTTCCACCAGATCGATCTCGTAAATCGAATCGACATTGATCGCGTAGATGCCGGCGCGTACCGCATCGTCAAGCTCGTCGTCAGACTTGCTCGTGCCGTTGAAGATGACCTGATCCGGCCGGAACCCGACACGCAGTGCTTTGAATAGCTCGCCGCCGCTGTTGACCTCGATATCGATGCCCGACTCAAGGACAACCTTGAGAATCGCCATATTCGAGTTTGCTTTCGATGCATAGCAAAACTTGATCGGGCGATCGACGGCGTCACCGGCGAGTTGCAGGCGCTTGATGTTGTCGCGAATACGAGCTTCGGAAAACACGAACAGCGGCGAGTTAAATTCCTTGACGAGTTCCAGCGTGTCGACACCGTTGACAGTCAGGTGATCGTTGCGCACTTCGAGGTAGCCCGGTATCGACCAGGCGGGACACGACGTGGCTATTCCAGTAGACATTCTTATTTTATTTTTTAGCCGCGGATAGACGCGGATGAACACGGATCAGAAAGAATGGTTTTGGTTTTTTTCTGATCCGTGTTCATCCGCGTCTATCCGCGGCTAAATATTTTCCCTTAATTTGATTTGACGAAATTGTAGCTCAGCGTACCACTAACCCTGACGGGCTCGCCCATCAACAGTGTCGGCGAGAAGCGGGCCAAACGTGCCGCCGCGACCGCCGTCGGTTGCAGGTGCTGTGGACCAGACACGGCGCGCGCGTCGACTACCGATCCCTGCTCATCGACTAGGATCGCAACGATCACGACTCCATTCGCGTCGCCCGCGGGAGCTTCCGGCACCGGCAAGTAAATCGCTTTGCCATTCAACATGCCCCCGTTGATCGGTCCCTTCTTTCCTGCCTCTCCTGCAGGTTGTCGAGTATTCGTAGGAGTCACGGGTGCGGCCGGGGCTTCTACATTGTTAGGAGTCGCCGGCGCAGCCTCGCTTTCGGGCTGGACCGTATTCTGGGTGTTGGGATCCAGAGTTTTCTCCTGCGGATTTGGGTTCTGCTGCTGGTCCGGATTTGTGCTGGCAACAGTCTTCGGCGGCTCGTTTTCTCGCTCGGGTAGAACAAACGAGCTAAGAAACTTTTCTTCCAGCGCCTCGTCCTTCTTGGTGTTGAGTGAAACGATCGCGTAGAAACGTTTCCTCGTTACGAAGGCATTGACTGATCCATTCAAGTCGCCAAGCGTGATCTTGTATGACCTGCCGGTGTGACCGTGAAAAGGACGGCTATTCACGAGCACCATCTTCACGAGTGTCTCTTTAGCTCGAACCTTTGCAGGGAAGAAAGATTTGAAGGCGTCAATGTAGGAATTGAAGCGTGCAAATTCCGTGTATTGCGCCGGATCGGATTTGATACCGCTCAAGGATGCGATGGCGAGTACGGGTCCGGCAGACGAGGTCGCCATGTAGAGCCGCGCCTTCATCTCCATCTTATGATACGGAAATGTCGTTGATTCCGTGGTCGGGTTCTTCGGCATCAAGACAGTGAATTCTTCGTTTTCAGGACTTAACGTTTCCCATTCGGCCCAGACGTTGGCGGGTGCTTGCGCGCGAGCCGCGACCGCGAATGCGGCTAAGAGAATACTGGCAAGCACCAAATGTAAACGACGAGAATGCATGTCATTACCTCCTCAACTTTTTAAGCGTGACCACGTGGAGAGTTGGTACGGGCGACTCTATTCTGCAGGCTGGGAGACTGTCAAGCGCCTTCCTTTGCGTCTTTGCGTCCTTTGCGTCTTTGCGTGAAACATTTCGTGGGCGCTCAAAAGAATTTCACGCAAAGACGCAAAGGACGCAAAGACGCAAAGGCAATCAAAATACTTTTGTACGATCCATCTCCACCAGAACGCGGCGCAGGATCTTTCCTGAGGGAGACTTCGGAATTTTGTCGACGAATTCAAGATGCCGGATGCGCTTGTGTGGCGCGACGCGCTCGGCCACAAAGTCCATGATGGCGCCAGCGTCCGCGGGTTCTCGCAAGACGATGATGCCCTTCGGCACTTCACCTGCTTCTTCATCCGGATACGGAATCACTGCTGCATCAGCCACACACGGGTGCGTCAACAACACTGCTTCGAGCTCAGCGGGCGGCACCTGAAATCCCTTGTACTTGATCAACTCCTTCGCGCGATCGACGATGAAGAAGTGCCCGTCTTCGTCGTAGTATCCGATGTCGCCCGTGTGCAGCCAACCTTCGGGATCGATCGTCTGCGCAGTCGCTTCGGGATTGTTCAGGTAGCCAGTCATGATCTGCGGTCCACGCACGCACACTTCACCCTTCTCTCCGGGACCGAGCGGCGCGCCCGTTTCGAGATCGACGATCCTGCATTCGGTGTTCGGCGCCGGAACACCGACAGAGCCAAACTTGAGCTGCAACGGGGGCGCGGGTGATGAGTGTGTTACCGGGCTCGTTTCCGTCATGCCATAACCCTGACGGACGCTACATCCGAGTCGCTCCATACAGGCGCGCGTTAAATCCTCGCCGAGCGGCGCCGCGCCGGAGAAGATCGTGTGCAGTTTCGGTAACTTGTAATTGTCGACTACCGGATGCTTCGCGAGCGCGAGCACGATCGGCGGCACGAGATGGGCCAACGTCACGTCGTAATCCTGCGCTGTTTGCAGGAACGACTCGAGCTCGAAGCGCGGCATCATCACGACTGTCGCACCGCTGTAAAGTCCCATGTTCAAAACGACGACGAGACCATAGATGTGGAAGAGTGGTAACACGCCGATCAATGTGTCAGTGTCGTAGAAGTAACACAGCCCTTCCATCTGCCGGAGGTTTGCGACGAGATTGTAATGCGTGAGCATCACGCCTTTCGGCAGACCAGTGGTTCCGCTCGAGTAAGGCAGAGCGATCAGATCTTCGCGTGGATTGATTTCGACTTGCTCGGCGCGACCGTTATCGACGAGCAGTTCGTCAAATGGTGTCGCGCCTGGCAGTGAGCCGAAGACGATTAACTCATCGAGACCGGCTTGATTATCTGCTTCCAGGACCTTTTCTGCGCATGACGGTGTAGTGATGAGGAAACGCGCGCCCGAGTCTTTCAGTTGATGACCAACTTCGTAACGTGTGTAAAGCGGGTTGATTGGTGTGACGATTCCGCCTAAAGTCGCCACCGCATGAAACGCGATGCCGTATTCCGGACAGTTTGGGCTTAAGATGCCGCAGACATCACCTTTCCTGAAGCCACGCGCGGAAAGATTGTGGGCCACGATACTGATCGAGTCAGCGACGTCTTTGTAAGTGAACGTGCGTCCGGTCGGCCCGTCGATCAGCGCCGGTTTGTCGCCGAGCTCTTGCGCGCGATGCAGAGCGAACGGCGTAAGCGCAGTTTCGGGTATCGAGATATCTGGGTAGGGGCCTTTAACAATCATTGTTCGTTAACAGGATTTCAGGATTTTGTAGGATTAACAGGATAGCAGCATAATCAAAACTCTGAAAAGAGAAAATAAGAATGCCTGAAACTGAGAATCACCCCCTCAATGTCATCTGCCTCGCCACGTATTTCAAAGGCGCCGATTTTATTCGCGAATGCAAAGCGCACGGCTGTCACGTGATTTTGGTCACCAAAGAAAAGGTGCTCAACGAAGACTGGCCGCGCGAGAGTCTCGACGATTTGATCGCCGTTCCCAATGACGCTGGACCAGCGTTGTTCATCGATCTGCTGGCGTTTCTCGGGCGGAAGATGAAGATCGATCGCGTGGTTGCGCTCGAGGAGTTTGACGTTGTTACGGCAGCATTGATGCGCGAGCATTTGTGTTTGCCGGGTTTGAGTAGCTCGGGCGCGAAGGTGTTTCGCGACAAGCTGTCGATGGCGGTCCATAGCCGGCGTGCGGGGATTGATGTTCCGGAATTCGTGCCGCTCGTGAATGTGGAAGAAGTTGATGAGTTTATGCAGCGAGTGCCGGGACCGTGGGTGATCAAGCCACGTTCTGACGTGTCTGCGATCGGAATTCGGAAGGTGAGCGAGCCGGAAGAAGTACGGCGCGCGATGCACGAGATGAATGAGCGCGCCAACCTGCGCGAGCGTGCGTCTTATTACGTGCTCGCGCGGTTTGTTGCAGGCGAAGTGTTTCACGTTGATTCGGTGGTGAATGACGGCAAGGTGATGTTTGCCGGGACGAATCAATACGGGCGTCCACCGATGCAGGTGGCCCATCAGGGCGGCGCTTATATTTCGCGCACGTTGGAGCGCGGGTCGGCTGACGAGAAGGCACTACTAGCAATCAACAAGAAGCTCATTCGCGCGCTCAGGTTGGAGCGTGGAGCGACGCACGCCGAGTTCATCAAGAGCGATGCTGACGGGAAGTTTTACTTTCTCGAGATCGCGGCGCGTGTTGGTGGCGCGTACATTTCGGACGTGCTTGAAGCCGCGTCGGGCGTGAATCTGTGGCGCGAGTGGGCGAGGTTGGAGGTCGTCGACGGCAAAGGACCGTCGAAGATCAAGCCTCTGCGGAAAGAATATGCGGGGATCATCCTGTCGCTCGCGAAACAGGAGGTCCCTGACACCTCAAACTATGCAGACGAAGAGATCATCTATCGCGTGAAGAAGAAGCACCACGCCGGCCTCATCGTCCGCTCACCACGACTCTATCGAGTAAACGATCTGCTCGACGACTACGGCCTGCGCTTCGTCGAAGACTTCGTCGCCGTCGCACCACCACCGGAAAGACCGGAGTAGCCACAAAGAAGCACAAAAAGAATTTAGCCACAAAAAGGCACAAAAAGCACAAAAGAGTTGAATGAGTTAAGGCGCCGAATTCTCGTGTAGGAGAATTAGGCGCCTTAATTTCTCAAGAAGGCTTTTGTGCTTTTTGTGCCTTTTTGTGGCTAAATTCTCGACGAATCCGCGGCTGTTGGTTGCAGATATTTATCCACCCAGTCCAACACCGTGTGGAACCAGAGCTGGGAGTTTTGTGGTTTCAGGACCCAGTGGCCTTCGTCGGGGAAGGTCAGGAATTTTGAGTCGACGCCTTTGCGCTGTACGGCCGTGAAGAGTTGCATGCCTTCTCCAAGCGGCACGCGAAAGTCCAGCTCGCTGTGAATGATCAGTATCGGCGTGTTGAAGTTCTGCACGAACTTGTTCGGTGACCAGCGTGTGTACTGCGCCGGGTTGGACCACGGTGTACCTTTGAATTCCCACTCCGGAAACCAAAGCTCTTCAGTCGCGCCGTACATGCTCTCGAGGTTGTAAACGCCGTCGTGAGACACGAGCACTTTGAACCGGAACCGCGGATCGTTGTTATGTCCGAGGATCCAGTTGATCATGTAGCCACCGTAGCTCGCGCCCGCCGCGCCGATGCGACTGCGATCGATGAACGAGTTGCGACGCAGCACGTCTGCCACACCGTTCATGATGTCGACGTAAGGCTTGCCACCCCAGTCGCCGCTGATCTCATTAACAAACTGCTGCCCATATCCAGTCGAGCCACGGGGATTCGGTGCGAAGACAACGTAGCCCGCGTTGGCGAACACCTGCGGGTTCCAGCGATAGCCCCAGTTGTCGTTCCAGGCGCTCTGTGGTCCACCATGAATCAACACGAGGAGCGGATACTTGCGGCTCGGATCGAAATTGTTCGGCTTCACAACGTAGCCGTGAATCTTGCGACCGAGCGCGCCGGTCCACTCAACCTCTTCCGCCGGTTTCAGACTCGCGCGGGCCATCAACTGCGAATTCGCAGAGCTCAAAGCCGTTAACCCGCTGCCGTCGACGTTCGCTTTGTAAATCTCAGTCGGTGACGCCATCGAGCTCGACGCGAACACAAACGATCGACCGTCAGGCGTGATCTTCAGACCCGACGCAAAAACATTCGCAAGGACCTTCTGCGGCACGCCACCGCTGAAAGGTATCTTGAAGATCGGACTCTTACCACGATCTCCAGCCGTGAAGTAGATCGAGTTTCCATCAGGCGAAACGACGACATCATCGACTTGCAGATCGAAGCCCTTCGTCAACTCGACACTCGCGCCGGTCGCGCGGTTGTAAGCCATCAAGCGCCAGCGATCCGCTTCGAAGCCCGCGGTCGCTTGCGAGCGATACAGGATAAACTTGCCGTCGCGCGTGTAGACCGGGCCGGCGTCATAGCCACGGTTGCGCACGGTGATATTCTTCGCAGGACCACCATTCAGCGGCGCGAGGTAGATGTCGCTGTTGGTTGAGATAGCTTCGACTTTGTCAGGGTTGCGAAGGTAGGCGATTTCGGTCGATTCGGGCGAGAAGGCATAGTCGACACCTGATGCGGCTGCGTATGGCGGCGAGTCGAAGTCGCCGGTCGTCAGGTCGCGAGCAGTGCCGCCGTTAGTTGAAACAATGAACACGTGCGTGCGTTTGACGTCGCGCCACTCGTCCCAGTGTTTGTAAAGTAGGCGCGTGACGATGTGGGCCTTGACCTTGCTGCTTTCCGCTTGCTCGTCTCGTTTCTTGTTGCACTCGTCGTCGTTACAGTCAGGATAGACGTCTGACGTGAACGCGATCCACTTGCCGTCAGGCGACCAGACAGGCGCGGCGGCGCCACTCGAGATCTTCGTGACCTGCTTCTTGTCGTCGCCATCGTTGTCCATCACCCAGACCTGGCTGCCGACCGTGTAGGCGATCTTCTTTCCGTCTGGCGACCAGCGCGGCGCGCTCGATGATCTGTCGCCGGAGGTCAACTGCTTCAGGCCGCTGCCGTCGATCGACACGACGTAGATCTGGTTGACCGCGCGGTTCGCGTCGAAATTGACGTCGCCGATCGTAAACGCGACATGCCTGCCGTCGGGCGACACTTGCGGGTCGCTGACGCGACGTACCTTGAGTAAATCTTCGATCGTATAGGTGCGGTTTTGGGCCGCGGCGAGCGAGCAAAGACCGATTAACAAAACAGTGAGAACAGCAACAAAACGCTTCATGGATCTTCCTCGAGCAGATGAAATTTTGGTTCGTTTGGGAAAGCGTGAGTATTATGCCACAGATGAACGCGGATAAACGCGGAACGGCAAACCGAAACTTATGATTCGCCGAATTATTGTTGCTCTCGTAAGACTGGCGTTGAGGATTTACTTCCAGCGCATCGAGGTTACGGGTGTCGAACGTGTTCCGCTTGATACGCCGGTCATCTTCGTTCTAAATCATCCGAACGCGCTCGTCGATCCGGTGTTCCTCCTGTGCCTCGCGCCGCGCGACGTTTCGTTTCTCGCCAAAGCGCCGTTGTTTCGCATGCCCATCATCGGTTACCTGGTCAAACAATTAGATTCTCTTCCAGTGTATCGGCGTCAGGACGAAGGCGAAGACGTAACCAAAAACCAGGAAACATTCATCGCCGCTCGTAAGCTACTCGCGCGCGGCGGAACGATCGGCATTTGCCCGGAAGGCATCTCGCACGACAAACCCGGATTGCAACCGATCAAGACCGGCGCCGCCCGCATCTCGCTCGCCGCCGTTTCAACCGGCGAAGTCCGCGAATTGCAGATCGTTCCGGCCGGACTCTATTACACTTCGAAAACACGCTTTCGCAGCGACGCACTCCTCTACTTCGGCAATCCGATTAACGTCGAACCGGTAACACTCGAACCCGACGGCACACCGCCGCGCGACGCCGTACGCCAGCTCTCGAGCCGGATCGAAAAGGCCCTGCGCGAAGTCATCCTCGACGCGAAACACGAAGAAGAGCTGCAAACAACGGCGCGCGCCGAACGCATCTTCTCGTCTGCTTCGAACAATGGCGAAGAGGAGAGCCTGAAAGACGAGCTGGTTTTACAACAACGATTCATCCGCGCCTATCCGATCGTGCAACAGCTTCAACCCGACCGTCTGCGCAGACTCGAAACGAGAATGATGCGCTTCGAAGAAGAGTTGAACCAGGCGGGCGTCGATCCAGAGGAGCTGTCTCCGCCAGGCTCGACGTCGAGAGTGCTCATCGCAATAGTCCGCAGACTGACTCAGTTTTTACTGATGCTTGGACCAGCCGTCATCGGCACGATCACGCATTACCCGGCTTACAAACTCGGCGGCTTGCTCGCAACCAGGCTCTCGCGTGACTCAGAAGACGTGATCTCAACGGTCAAGATCATCTCAGCGATGCTCTTGTTTCCACTCACGTGGATCGTGCTGACTGTTTTGGCTTACATCTTTTCGGGCTGGTTGCTGAGTTTACTAGTGATCGTCGTCGTTCCAGTCTGCGGTTATCTCGCGATCGTCTTCTACGAAGAGCTGGACAAATCGATAGCTGGTCTGCGCGTGCTGACGTTTTTCCTGGTGAGGAGGAGATTCTTTGTGAGGCTACTCGCCGAGCGAAACGCAATACGAAACGAGATCGTTGCGCTCGGCAAAGAAATTCCGACTGCCACTGAATAGATTGGGATTAGTGAGCAAGCGCGGTATTAGAACAAGAGGGAATAGTTAAGCGCGAATACGACTCGCTTATTTCTTACGCGCTTTACTACCCTTCTTCGATGCTTTGGTGGTCCGCTTCTTCGCACCACCGCTGCGACCACTACTCACCGATCTTCCTTTGCGGCCTTCACTCGTCAGTTTACCGGCATCCATGAGTTGCTCGTAAGCTCCGCGAACAACATTGCGCGCGACCTTGAGCGTGTTGGCAAGTTCACGTTCGCTTGGTAGCAACGTGCCCGCCGCGAGCTCGCCTGCCTCAATCAGCGTGTTGAGTTGTTCCCGAATCTGCCGGGTCATGGATTCCGGTCTCTTTCGGTTGACACGAACATTAATCCTTGAAGCCATCGTTAACTCCCTTCCGTCTGAGTCAAATTGTGGGGGTTCGATAGGGATTCTATGCACCGATCCAACTAGTGTCAAACAGTTTTCTCGTCAATATGAAAAGGTTAGACCACCGTGAACTTGTCGTGATAGTGCGACTCAGCGAACAGGGACACTTAGACCATGCCTGCGAAGGACCTCCAAAGCACGGTCCAATGGCAGCGCTTCGACCGTTTTACCTTTACCGGAAGTGGTTGTGGCCCTGAATAATGAGTTGTAGATCGCCTCTTCCGTGGCCTCGATAACAGCAAGGAACAGCGGTGAGACGGCATCGTTTGCAAGTGTTTTGACTGAGCGAGGCGTGTTTCGCTCGTTTTGATTGAGTGTTTTGATACGAACGTCGGCTGCGGTCGAGAAGGCGATGGCATAATCACCACTACCGTTGCTGCCGGCGGCGCCCGTTCTGGCAAGGCCCATCATTGCCCGGGCCGCGAGGCGGTTGAGGTTTCGGGCGTCGAGCGGCGCATCGGTCGCGATCACGATGATTATCGAGCCGTCGGGCTGGTTTTGCTGACTGAGCTCGTCCTTTAAATAATAGCGACCTAATTCGCGGCCCACCGGAGCGCCGTTGATGGTCAGCACTCCACCGAAGTTTGACTGCACCAAAACTCCCAAAGTGAAACCGCCAAGTGCGGCCGGAAGTTTGCGTGACGCGGTGCCGATGCCGCCTTTGAAGCCAAAGGCCACCGTTCCAGTGCCCGCGCCGACCGATCCTTCAGTCACTGCGCCGCCTTTCGCGCCTTTGATGGCTGAGAAGACGTCGTCGCGCGCGATGTGGCGCCCGCGAATATCGTTGAGATAGCCGTCGTTCGTCTCGGCGACGAGTGGGTTGATCGACTGCACGTCTTCGTTACCGGGAAGTGCGAGCATGTAATCGATTAAGAAGTCGGCGACGCGTGGCACGGCGAGGGTTGAAGTCAGCAGGATCGGTGTTTCGATTTCGCCCAGCTCGTTAACTTGAGTTGAGCCGGCGAGTTTGCCGAAGCCGTTTCCGACGAAGACTGCGCCAGGCACTTTCTCACGAAAGAGATTGCCGCCGTGCGGGAGGATTGCGGTGACGCCGGTGCGAATGTTGTCGCCGCGGATGATCGTTGTGTGGCCGACGAGCACGCCGTCTACGTCTGTGATCGCGTTGAGTGGGCCAGTTGGCAGGACGCCGACGACGACGCCCGCCTCGCGCCCGCGTGGTCTGTTCTGAGTTTGAGACGACGATGTCATGAAGGATGCCATGAGGCAAACGGAGATTAGCACACAGATTAGACGGATTTTTTTAATCATAGGCTTTGCGAAGGCGCTCTTCTCTGTGCAACCTCTGTGTTCTCTGTGTCTCTGTGGTTAACTGAATTCGCGGCAAATCTCACCACGGAGACACAGAGGACACAGAGGTTGCACAGAGAAGAGCGATTAAACGGATTTGGGCTCGACAGGGTGGTTGCCCGCTTGCCAACCGTCCCAGCCGCCGATCAGCGCTCGCGCTTTGGTCCATCCAGCTTGTCGGAGTTCCTGCGCCACACGGGCGCTGGTAGCTTCGTTTGGTCAAGCGCAGTAGGCAATCAGCCACGCCTCCTTCGGAAGTTTCAATTCCTTAGCTTGTATCGCTGCGTTCTGCTCCGGCGACAGCCGCACTGATCCTTTCGCTTGCAAGTCGCTCGTATCGCGACTTCGTTCGGTGCGCACGTCGAGGAGCACGACTTGATCTCCCGATTTCTGTAGTCCTTCCAATTCTTCAAACGTGATGCTCTGTTTTCCCACTGACGGCGCTGTGTCGATCACCGGCAGTGAGCGGGATTCTTTTACGATCTCAGGTTCCGGTGTTGGTGGCGGTGGTGGCTCAACCGGTTCAGGCTTTGGTTCAGTTTTGCCTAGACGCGCGAGCAGCAATGGCGAGGTTCCGTGAACTACGATCGATATCATCACGATCAGAGCGGTGACCCGAAACAGTTGATCGCTGCCCGGCACGCCGGCGAACACCGGCAGCAGTACTAATAGCAACGAGCTGAGTCCACTCGGTCCGAACCACGCGATCAGCAATCGCCCACGACGATCGACGTTCGAACGAATCATAGTGAGCAGATAGATTGGGATGCGGATGAATGTCGCGAAAACGGCGAAGATTATCGTGCGCGAATCAAGGCCGGAAAAGCCGGTCCAGATCAACGAGGTGCCAAAGATCACAAACGTGAACAACAACAGCATCTCGGCGGTCACGCCGCCATATTCGATAAAGCAGTCGCAAAGCTCCACGTCCAGCGCCGCGATTGTCAAACCTGCGGCGAAGGCGGCGAGAAAGCCGCTGCCGTGCAGTGCTTCTGCTGCGGCGTATGCAGAGAAAGCGACGCCGAGTGAGTAGAGCGATTCATAGTCTCGTCGCACCCCCGTGCGTTTGCGTATCAGGTCGAGCGCTGAAACTGCGAGCAATCCGATCGCGATGCCCGCGCCTGGACCAAGAATAAAAAGTCCAAAGCCCATCTTTGCGAGATTGCCGGACCCGAAATCGTGCGGTCCGGTCAAAGCGATCGCAATCACGACGATGGGAAGTAATACGACATCGTTGAGACCGCTCTCGAGCTGCAGCGCCTCGCGCGCGGTGGGCGAGATGTCGCGTCGTCGCAGCAGTCCACGCAATAACACGGGATCGGTCGAAGCGAGCGCGGCGCCGAGAATCGTGGCAAACGGGGCTGATATGCCGAGTAGCCGCCATGCCGCGACGGCAGTCAGTGCGGCGCAAAGGATCGTGCCGGGACCCAGCATACGAAACGCGAGACCCGAGTTGCGTTTTACCTCCTTTGTGTTGAGAGTTACGGCGTCGGTGAATAGGACGAGAGTCAAACTCAGTGTCGCCACCACGCGCAGCACCGGCGACTCGAGCGTCATATTGAACACGCCCAGCCCGAACGGCCCGAGTGCAGCACCGATACCTATAAAGACGGCGACCCATGGCAGACCGCTTCTATCGACGAGTCCAGACAGCAGTGCCGAGACAATGATGACGATCCCGATTAAGGCGAGACCCGCTACTAACTGTTCCGCAGTCATTTGTGGCCCATCGTATCCGTTACTGCGAGATTTTGAAACAGCCACGGATCTACACGGAATAACACGGTTCAGAAAAAGAAAGACAATTCTGATCCGGCGTTTATCCGTGTAAATCCGTGGCTTAAAACTCTATCTTAATTTTTACTTGACAGAATCTCTCTTATGCCGTGAGATCTGGCCCCGAGTAACCGCCTTTTCAAAAACCGACAAAGTAAGGATTCCAATGAACCTTTCACCACTGGATTGGACGGTAATTGCCGCTTATTTCCTTTTCAATCTCGGTATCGGGATCTACTACGCACGCAAAGCGACCGGCAGCACCAGCGAGTTCTTCCTGTCGGGACGTAACGTGCCCTGGTGGCTTGCAGGCACGTCGATGGTGGCGACGACCTTTGCGGCCGACACGCCACTCGTGGTCACGGGCTTGGTCGCCCAAAACGGAATCGCCGGCAACTGGCTCTGGTGGAACCTCGTCATGAGCGGAATGCTCACCGTCTTTCTTTACGCACGACTGTGGCGACGAGCGGGCGTGATGACGGATATCGAGTTTGCCGAGCTTCGCTACTCCGGCAAGCCTGCGGCTTTCTTGCGTGGCTTTCGTGCTTTGTATCTTGGCTTGCCGATCAACTGCATCATTCTCGGTTGGGTGAATCTGGCGATGGTGAAGATTCTCATGATCACATTGGGAGTGAGTAAGAGCGGCGCGCTCAAGATTGTGATCGGCATGCTGATCTTCACTGCGTTCTACACCACACTCTCAGGACTGTGGGGTGTGCTCGTCACCGATCTGTTTCAGTTTGCGCTGAAGATGGGAATGGTTATCGTCCTGGCGATCCTTGCGGTTAATGCAGTTGGTGGAATTGATCAGCTCAAGATGAAACTCGGCGCAATGGACGCAGGTTCCGGATCGCGTCTCGCTTTCTTTCCCGAGTTCGATTCCGTCTGGATGCCTGCGATCACGTTGTTTGTCTATCTCGGAGTAGTTTGGTGGTCCACGTGGTATCCCGGCGCCGAGCCGGGCGGTGGCGGTTACGTGGCCCAGCGCATCTTCTCCGCCAAAACCGAAAAGGACGGACTGCTCGCGACACTGTGGTTCAACATCGCCCACTACGCGCTGCGTCCGTGGCCGTGGATCCTCACAGCCCTCGCTTCTCTGATTCTTTACCCCACTTTGCAAGATAAGGAAGCTGGTTATATCCAAACGTTGATGGATCCAAACGTGTTTCCGACTTACCTGCGCGGCTTCATGCTGGCGGCATTCGCAGCCGCATACATGTCGACGATCGGCACGCAGCTCAACTGGGGCGCGTCGTACGTCATCAACGACTTCTACCGCCGCTTCATAGAGCGATCGGCGAGTGAGAAACACTACGTCGTCGCTTCGCAGGTCGTTACAGTGCTACTGATGATTGCTTCGGTGATCGTCACGTTCTTCATGGACTCAATTGCCGACGCCTGGAAACTGCTGCTGGTCACGGGCGCAGGAACCGGCACGGTGCTTTTGTTGCGCTGGTTCTGGTGGCGAATTAATGCGTGGTCTGAGGTGTCCGCGATGATCGCTGCCGCTGCGGTTTCGATATTCCTGCAATCAGGTCTGAAATGGAATACTGCGTTGCCCAAAGGCTTCGCGTATGTGATGCTGGTGACGGTGGGAATCACAACGATCGTCTGGGTCGCAGTTACGTTCATTACTCAGCCCGAGCCCCGCGAGAAGCTCATTGCTTTCTATCGTCGCGTCAGGCCCGAAGGTCCGGGCTGGACGGCAGTCGCTGCGGAAGCTGGTCTTTCCGAGTCGCACGCGCAGGGGCGGTTGTCATTACAGTTTGCAAATTGGATACTGGGTTGTGCGCTGATTTACGGTTCCTTGTTTGGCATAGGCAAGTTGATATTCAAGGAGTGGGGCGCAGGATTGCTATACTTGCTGGTCGCGATTGTGGCAGGGGCGCTGATCTCACGGAACCTCTCGCGTGGAGAGATGACTGCGGAGACGCTCCAACTTGAACATGCCGAAGAACCTGTTTAGTGAAAGCTTAGTCTTCGCCGTCGATTTAGGAGGCACACATTTACGAGTAGCTCTCGTCGATGATAACGGGAGAATACTCAAACAAACCAAGCAGGAAACGCCGAAGTGCAATTCCGCTGAAGGCGTTGTCTCCGCGCTCCTCTCAGCAGCGCAGAATTGGGATACCTACAAACAAGCCGTCGTCGCCGCTTCGATCCTCGCGCCGGGCGCAGTCGACAGCGCTAAGGCTGTTGTACTGCAAGCGCCAAATCTTCCTTCGTTAGTCAACTACCCACTCAAAGCAGAACTGGAGAAGAGACTGGGCTGGCCCGTGTTTCTCGAGAACGATGCGAATGCTGCGGCTGTTGGCGAGATGTGGCTTGGTGCGGCGCGCGGATGTCGTGATGTAGTGAGTGTCACATTGGGGACGGGTGTTGGCGGCGGTGTGATCCTCGATGGGAAGCTTTGGCGCGGCTCGCATGGATCGGCCGGTGAGATTGGGCACACGACTGTGGATCCGTTTAGCGGGTTGAAGTGCAAGTGTGGCAACACTGGTTGTCTGGAGTTGTTTGCTTCCGCGACCGCGATCGTGCGGATGACGAAAGAGAGTTTGTCATCGTTTCCGTCGTCGCGATTGAAGAGTTGTGAGCTCACGGCGGAGAAGGTTTATGAGGCTGGTCGCGCTGGTGACGAGCTCGCGCTCGCAGTGTTCAAGCGTTTTGGGATGTATCTCGGGATCGGGCTCGCGAATCTGATCAACCTGATCGACCCGCAGATCATTGTCATTGCCGGTGGGGCCGTGAACGGCTGGGATTTGTTTGCTGAGGAGATGTACCGGCAGGTTGAGGAGCGCGCGTTTCGCACCACCGCGCAGCAGGTGAAGATCGCGCGGGCGGAGTGTGGTGACAATGCGGGATTGCTGGGAGCCGCTCGGTTGGCGAGAGGTAGTGTGTGACAGGATTTACAAGATTTCCCATGATTAACAAGTTATCCTGTAAATCCTGAAAAATCTTGTAAATCCTGTCTAAAACGATGCCTGTTGCCCTCATAATCCACGGCCATTTTTACCAACCACCACGCGAGAATCCATGGACCGGAGAAGTCGAGGCTGAGCCGAGCGCCGCGCCGTTTCACGATTGGAACGAGCGCATCCACGCTGAATGTTACGCACCAAACATCGTCAATTACCCGCTGATCAGTTTTAACTTCGGACCGACCTTGCTCTCGTGGCTCGAGAGTCATCACCACGACACTTATGACAAAATCTTAAGCGCCGATCGAGAGAGCGCTGCGGCGCGAGGTGGTCACGGCAACGCGATTGCACAAGCTTATGGTCACGCGATTCTTCCACTCTGCAACGAGCGCGATCGTCTGACACAGGTTCTTTGGGGCCTTGCTGACTTTCGTTATCGCTTCGGTCGTGAAGCGCAAGCGATGTGGTTACCCGAGACGGCCGCCAACGATGAGGTGCTCGCACTTCTCATCGAACAAGGCATGCGTTACGTCATCCTCGCGCCGAACCAGGCGAAGGGTGTGGTTGATACTTCAAAGCCTTATCTCTTTCGTCATCCTGACGGATCGAAACGCTCGATCGCCGTTTTCTTTTACAATGGACCGCTCGCGCGTGCGATTGCTTTTGAAGGCGCACTCGCGTCGAGTCGTGGACTGGTCGAGAAGTTCATCAGCGCTGGTGGTGAGCTGGTGAACGTTGCGACAGACGGCGAGACTTACGGCCATCACTTCAAGTTTGGTGATCTGTGTCTGACACATGCGTTGAAAGTTGAAGCGAAGTCAGCCGGCTTTTGGATCACAAATTACGCCCAATATCTCGATCAGCATCCAGCAGAGACTGAAGTCGAGATTGATAATGGTCTGGACGGCGAGGGCAGCTCGTGGAGTTGTGTGCACGGTGTTGGACGATGGTCACGCGATTGTGGCTGTCACACCGGTGGTGAGCCAGGCTGGAACCAGGCATGGCGCGAACCGTTACGTGCAGCACTGAATTTCCTGCGTGACGATGCGGCCGCGAAGTTTGAGCAAAGTGGGTTACTGCGCGATCCATGGGCAGCGCGCAACGACTACATCAAAGTGATTCTTGATCAGAAACACGCGCGCGAAGAGTTTGACCCTCGTGTGTTGGACTTACTGGAAATGCAACGAAGCTCACTACTGATGTTCACGAGCTGCGGCTGGTTTTTCTCCGATCTCGCCGGCATCGAAACTATTCAGGTCCTTCGCTACGCCGCAAGGGTCATCGATTTAATGAATAAACTCGGCCTCGATCCCCCGCTCAAAAAATTCCTGGAGCTATTGTCCGAGGCAAAAAGTAACTCTCCAGAAAAAGGCACCGGCGCTGACATTTTTGCAACGGTAAATTTAATGGAACAAGGCAAGATCGAATAGAACAAGTCAGGAAGAGGGGCTTGCCCCCGCTGTC